>OFGR01000026.1_pt1 | contig 133284 bp, 138 predicted proteins | sample 1521811 | NCBI WGS metagenome assembly OFGR01 (sample SAMEA3504098, study PRJEB24116) | mouse gut metagenome | biome: mouse gut; feature: mouse-associated habitat; material: faeces | place: Denmark | collected 2011 | reverse complement strand
ACCGGGCCTTTTCCCTATTGGAATCAAGATTTTGAACTTGTTTCGCAATTACCTAAAAAAGCTGATAATAGACCATGGATTGTAAATATCCCTCTTTTTCCCGAAGGAAAAGCCATCGTACCAGTCCTTTACCTGCTGTTCCTGGCCGGATAAGCCATACTCTTCCAATGCGGCAAAGACTTCTTCCTCCGTAAACCCAAAGCAGTCCGCATATTTTTCCGAAGTCGTAGTAATTACTTTCAGATTATTCAAATCTGAAAAGATAGATTCTTTGCTGATCCTTGTAATTCCCGTCAGGACCGCGCGCTCCAGGTACGGGTTGGTTTTAAAGGTGGAATTGAAAAAGCTTCTGATAAAATCCGCCATTTCCTTCCAATATCCGTTTATATAAGCTTCCTGCATGGGAGTATCATATTCGTCCAGAAGAATGATGGCTTTTTTCCCATAATAGCGGCTTAGATAAGCGGAAAGAAGCTTCAACGACAAAGATGCCATATAATTTTCCATCTCCGGGCTTATCTTCTGGAAATCGCCTTTCTCATTCTCATTCAACAGATCACTTTTAAGAAGAAAGTCAAATTTATTATATGTCAGCTGGAGAAGCTTGCATATTTTTTTCCGCGCTTCCTGGAATGTGGTTTCTTTTACATCCGCAAAGCTCAAAAAGATCACCGGATAAGTCCCCTGGAGCTTCCGGTATTTATCCCCTTTCCCCATGGCATCCGTTGTCTCTTCCCCATCAGCAGATGTCCCTTCCCATATATGGAGCCCCTGGAACAGGTCGCCCCTTCCTGCATATTCTACAGAAAAAAATTTCTCCACCATACTCATGTTCAGAGTCTTTCCAAAACGTCTGGGGCGTGTGATCAGCGTCACCTCATCCTCTGTCTCCCACCACTTTCGTATAAAATCAGTTTTATCAATATAAAAATTATGGCTTACCCTGATTTTTTCAAAATCCTGCCGTCCTATCCCAATTGCCCGTCCCATTCCCATCACCCCGTCCAAAGCTTCCCGGATCCAGCTTCCATATACTGTATGAATTAATTACGGTTTATCTTAAGAAAAGCATACAAGAAAGCATATCCCAAAGCAAGGGAAAATAACAGGAAAAACCTCATAAGCCATGTACTGGCCATACCCTAAAAGGGCTTTAAGCCTAACAGCATGGAAATTATATAAACACAGATAAACGCAAAAACACTTCCGGATCATCACCGGAAGTGCCTTACTAAGCGACAGACGGGGCTCGAACCCGCGACCTCCACCTTGGCAAGGTGGCGTACTACCAACTGTACTACTGTCGCACACATTATTTACTACTTGCTTATTGACAGGATTTATAATATCATACAATTATTCATTTTGCAAGCATTTTTTTGTGTAAAAATTTTTTGGTTGAATCCAACAAAAGAAACGCCCACCGGGCAGTTCTACTTAAAAAATAGTGTTTGTCGCTTCGGTCCCTAAATGGTGCCCCGATTTCTTATTGGGATTTAAAATGATACAAGATGCCAAAAAAGTACTGGAAGAGCCTCACTTCCCCTCATCCCCCATCCCCTTATAAAATTTCACCACAAACCTGGCGCCCCCCTGCTTCCTGTTTTCCGCCCGTATCTCCCCGTTCTGGCTCTCGATCAGGGATCTGGCAAGGGAAAGCCCAATACCTGCGCCTCCCTTTCCAGATCGCTCTCCCTTGTAGAAGCGCTGGAACAGGCAGCGCAGATCCTTTGGGGAAAATCCCTCCCCTTCATCCTCTATGGCGATCCCTGTATAAATCGGGTTCTCCCACACACGCACCCAGATCTTTGACCCTTCCGGGGCATGTTCCGAAGCGTTTTTCATAAGATTCCCCAAAGCCTCCCTGGTCCAGCCCAGGTCACAGCACAGGGAAACCTCTTCCTCCCCGTAAATTTCCATTTGCTGGCCTTTTTCCTCCATAAGGGGAAGCAGGGACTCCAGGCTGGCGGAAAGCAATTCACCCACAGGTACATTTCTCATGTCAAAGGTAAGGGCTCCTGCATCCGCCCTTGCCAGGGTAAGCAGGGCAGCAGTCAAATTGCCCAGCCTGTCCGTCTGCTTTTCCATCTTGTCCGCCAGGGCAAGCTCTTCCTCTCCCACCACCCGCCGCCGGAGCAACTCTACCAGCACAGACAGGGCTGTGAGAGGGGTCTTCAGCTGATGGGATATATCCGCCAGGTTCCGGGCCAGGTTTTCCCTTTCCCGTTTTAGCCCCTCCCGGCTTTCCCGCAGCGCCATCACTGTTTTGTAGATTTCGTCCTCCAGATGGGAAAGCCCATCCTGCCCCTTTTCAAAGCAGAGGGCGTAGTTCCCTTCCTCCACCTGCCGCAAATACTGGGTAAGCGTTTCCGTCCTTTGCTTTAATTTCCTGTCCTGCTGCCCAAGCCAGAGCCCTATTGCCGCTGCCCCCAGAAGGGAAAAGAGCAGGCTTGCCCCCAGATAAGGCAAAAATCCCCCCTGCCCGGGCAGATGGCCGTCATAGCCATAGCGGTGCAAAATTTCCCTGCCTGCCAAAAGGTCACACTTCTCTGTATCCTTCAGCGCCCTGGCCAATGCCTTTTGCTCCTGCGGCAGTACTGACACCACCGCCGCCATTTTATTGTAGAACAGCTTTTCGTTCCACCGATACCCGGCAAAAGCCCCGGTAATGAAAAAGAAAAAACAGGCCGTAAAGATGCCTGCTGTGAAAAAAATCCCTGTTTTCCTGTTGGTCACTGGTAATCCTCCATCCGATAGCCAATACCCCGCACCGTCTTGATCGCCTGCCGTGCTTCTTCCCCCAGCTTTTCCCGAAGCCGCTTCACAGTGACTGTAAGGGTGTTATCGTTCACATAGTCACCGCAATTATCCCACAAATATTGAAGCAGGGCATTTCTTGTAAGTGTCCTGTTTTTATTCTCCATAAAATAGAATAAAAGCCGGTATTCCCCTGCCGTTAAGCTGATTTCCCTGCCTGATTCCGTAACCAGCGTCCGCTCCCTGTCCAAAAACACACTTCCGCAGCGCAGCGCCCCTTCCCGTTCCCTTACGCCCACCTGGCGTCGCAGTACGGCACGGATACGGGACAAAAGCTCCCCTGCCTTAAAGGGCTTGGTCACATAGTCATCCGCCCCCAGATCCAGTCCCCTGATAATATCCCTCTCTTCTTCCCTTGCCGAGAGGATGATCACCGGGGGCGCACCGGCCTCCCGCTTTTCCAGCAGTTCCCAGCCTTCCCCGTCGGGAAGTCCCAGATCCAGCAGTACCAGGCCAAACCGGAGCTCCTCCCCAAGATGCTGGGCTTCTGCAAGGGAAGAAACAGCCCGCACCAAAAAGCCCTCCTGCCCCAAAAGCTCTGAAAGGCCAAAAACGATCGTATCATCATCCTCCACAAGCAGAATCTGCTCCCTCATTGCCGCTCCTTTTTTGAAAACGCCTGTGAAACCAATCCTATATCCGGCCCGCCATAGATCCTGGATCCCATGCCACTTCCTTAAAATCTATAGTAAGGGCCTCCACAGCAAAGCCCCCCGCCTCCACAGCAGAGATTACAGATCATGTTGGCGATACAAAGCTTTAAGCACAGCCCGTCCCCTGCCACATAGGGCCTGCCGTAAGTATGCTGGCGCTGCCGGTACCATGCGCCGCCGTTTTCAAATTGATATAACAGGTTGCTGTAAGTGCGGTTGTCCGGTTCCAGGGCCGCCGCCCTCCTGGCATGTTCCAGGGCAGAGACCTGATTGCCCAGCCCCGCGTGGGCCAGGGCGCTGTAGTAATACCATCGGGCGTTCCGGGCCTGTTCCTCCATGCCGTCTAACACGTTCCGCGCTTCCCTGTAATAACCGTTTCTCACATAATTGCCTGCCGCCCTTAAGTAGCCGTCCTCCTCATAACCGGTCTCCGAGCTGCCAAAGCCCCCAAAACCGCCGAAGCTCCCAAAATCCCAGCCGCCGAAGCCGCCATAGCTTCCCGAAGGGCCGCCCTGGCTGCCTCCCCCATAGCTGCTTCCCCGGTAATTATATCCCTCGGTGCGGTCTTTCATCACCTGTTGGTAAGCCTGCTGGATCTCCTTAAACTTTTCCTCAGCTGCCTGGGGATCATCAATGTTGGCGTCCGGGTGATATTTCCTGCTGAGGGCTTTATATGCTTTTTTTATCTCTTCTTCTGTGGCGTTCCTGGAAACCCCCAGAACCTCATACGGATCTCGCATTTTCTACTCCCTGCCTGTTTCCCGCTTTCTCTTTCAACTGGGCTTCTTCCCTTTTCTGCCTCACCACTTCGTATCTGTACCAGACACCGGAGTAGAGAATATTGCGCAAAATTTCTACATTTTCAATCACAGGAAGCTTTTCAAATTCCTTACAGCACCCTGCCATGATCATAGTAAGGATCGTCCTGATCTCTTCCTCGAAATCAGGGTCGTTAAATCTTCTGGCCAGGGGATTATACCTCCCCTGCCTGATATCCTCCTCCACATCCTCATAGGCATCTAACAGATAGATGAACTTTCCCAGATAAGCTCCCATTCCCTTAAGGCTCTCATGCCATTCATCCTCGCGCGCTGCCATGATCTCTCCCATGACCTCACCGAAAAGCCCCGCCATCTGGTCGATATTCTGATTTTTTCTTTTCTCCTGGGCGGTAAGCTCACGCATCAGGCCATCCATCCGCCTGGCTTTCCTGCCATACTGGGCGCATATCTCCTTATAGGCTTTTTTCAGCAGCTTCCCGTAAACAAGCCGGCTGAACTTGCGCTCGTCCTCCCAGTCGTCCCTGCATTTATAATAGGCGAAAAACAGATTCATGTCCGCCCCATAAAAAGAAAACACATTGGTTCTTGTGGAATGCTTCTCAAAAGGATGGGCGATGCATTTTATTTCCCCGACTTCCGTCTCCGGCTCATATAGGCTGCTCAGCAGCATCACAAGAAATGTCATATCATAGGTCAGGCATAACTGCCCTGCCTTCCCAAATTTATTTTTCAGAGCCTGACAGAGCCCACAATAATAAGAATGGTAAATGTCAAACTCTTTAAACTTCATATCCCCCTTGTTGATTATGATATATCCAAACATGGCATTCTCCCATCCTTGTAGCAGCCCGGCCAGGCGGGACTGTTACATCCTCGAAATAAAGTCAGCTCTTTTTGATAAAGGTATTGCTGCACTTGGGGCACCTGATCTCGATCTTTCCCTTTCCCCTGGGGATCCGGATCTTCTGCCTGCAGGAAGGGCAACGGTAAATATGGTGGGTCTTCCGCTGCTGCATATCCCGCTTCCATGTGGCGAAGGTTTGCTTTACCTTATATTCATACCGCAGATATACAGCATTTTCCGCCCTTCGCTTATAAGCGTTTTTGGAAAACATCCGGAAGTATGCATAAACCAGTAACCCAATTCCCACTATGTATACCAGCCGGACACGGAATAAGGACAATATGAAACATGCCATCACCAAAAACATCAGGAAACGGTTTAACTGGTCGTTTCCATACCTTCCCTGCATAAATCGGTAGAATTTTTCTTTCATTGCGGTCACGCCTTTCAACTTTGGTTAGTTTATTCTGCTCTCTATCCTACTTCTTTCCTTCCCATAAATCAATAAACGCACTATTAAGGAATCTTAAGAATTTCTAAAAAGAACTATCCCAAAGGATAACTGCCCATCCCACGGCAAAAAAGACTGCGCACAGCGCAATCCTTTTCCTGCCAGCCATCATTGAATTTATCAGAAATCAGTCCTCAATATCCTGGTCTGCCGCAACAGCCGACACCACCGAAGACACTACCGAGACCACAACCGCTATAATGATAATTACCAGGCCGCCTGCCAATAACATAAATTCCATTGCCAAATCTCCTTTAATATGCTGTCTTTGCCTTGCCCATTTGCCACAGGGTATCTGTACCGTAAGCATACCCCTGGGCACATCAAAATACCATCGCTGTATGTACCAAACACACTCTGGGATTATTTTACTAAATATACGGTATTTTTTCAACTAAAAAATTTAAACTAAACCAACATTCCATTTTGCATGGCCCACGCCCTCATCAAGGCCATTGGCCTCTTGGGCCAGGAACCAATCACTGCACTGCCACAGACTCCCAAAACACCGGCTCCGTATATCTCCCGTTACTGCTGGAAGCAAAATGCAGATGTGCGCCAGTGCTTCTGCCGCTTGTCCCAACCAGGGCAATCTGTTCCCCCCTTGCCACCTCCTGTCCCGCCTGTACAAGGATCTCCCCACAGTTGGCATAATAAGTCATTTCTCCGTTTTCGTGCTGGAGGATCACATAGTTGCCTGCCGTATCGTCATAACCGGCCTCAAAAACGATCCCCTCTGCTGCTGCCATCACAGGCGTTCCCTTTTCCGCTGCAAAATCAATACCACTGTGAAAACGCTTCTCCTGGGTAGCCGGGTGGGTCCTCACCGCAAAGTCGTCGGAGATCCGGGCATCCGCCACTGGCGGGTCAAACAGGATCTTCTCTGCATTACGGGCATCCCCAGTTTCCGCTGTGGTCCGCAGCAATGGCGCATAGTCATCTAGGTAGGAAGAATACTCATGGTCTGTTGTGCTTTGGGGATCTTGGGAGGCGGTCTGTGTATTAATAATTTTTTCCCCAGGCAGGAGAAGGATCTCCCCTGCCGCTTCACTTCCCCTGCTTGCTTCCCCATCAACATATTCCCCACTGGCGTCTCTGTCCGTCCCTGGATCTTCCTGTTCCCGGGGTACTTCCCTGCCAGCTCCCAGGTACGCCTGCTCTTGGATGCCTCCGCTTCCGTTTACAACAAGCTGCAGGGAAACTGACAGCACTGCCACCGCTGCCAACGCCGCTGCCCAGGTTTTTACGCCTTTAAATCTCATAGTATTTTTTATCCTCACTTTCACGCTTTTTTCACCAAATGCAACGGGATATTTCATCCCCTGGCCGGATCCCCCTGAAAGATATAAAAGGGCCTTGGCATAATCCTTCCGGTTTTCATAGCCTATTTTTTTCAAGACCGCCTGGTCACAGGAAATCTCCATATCCTGCTCCATAAGAAAATAAGCCAGCCACACCAGGGGATTGAACCAATGCAGGCACACCGCCAGGGCAGCAATGGGCTTGATCAGATGGTCCCTGCGGGCAATGTGTACTTTTTCATGAGCCAATACCATCTCCCGCTGCATCCCCTCCAGCCCGCCGGGCAGGTAAATGACCGGCTTTATAAACCCTGCCACAAAAGGCTCCCGCACTGCCCCGGATATGACCAGATGCCCCTCCCTTCCCAAACGGCTCTTTCTCCCTTTTCCCCTGGAGGCCCTTTCCTCTTCTCTGGAGCCGGTTTGTGCCAGATCCCTGCATCTTTTCAGTTTCTTCCAAAAGACCAGATAGCAGCCTGTACCATATAAGACCAGCAAAACACAGCCTGACAGCCAGGCCACCGCCGCCCCCTGCCAAAACCTTTCTGTTTTTGGGAACAGGCGGCCAAGCTCTGCCCGATATGGCAGCCAGCCAGGCCAAAAGGGCTGGGCTGCCAAGGGCCGCACTGCCTTATTCCCTTCCTGCACGTTCCCCTCCACGCCCTTTCCCGCCTGGTCCCCTCCCGCCCTCTTCTCCCCATGGCTGGCAGGATGGCCCGCTGTCCCTTCCCAGGTCTCTCCCACATTTTTCCTGAGGCCGGAAGGATCCTCCCTGTAAAATTCCGCCAGGGAAACTGGTGGAAGTATCCCCCAGCCCGTCTCCGGGGCAAAAGGGCATAGCAGCCGCCAGAAAACTGCCAGCCACAGGATATAAGAAAAGATCCTGGGCATTCCCTTTAACAGCAGCCGGAAAATCAGCACCACCACGATCGCCATTGAGGCGGTAATACCCATCCCCAAAACTGTCAGAAAAATTCCCCTCATTCTCCCCCTCCTTCCTATTTGTCCTCCCGGTACTGGTCAATAAACCGCTCCATTTCCTCCACTTCCCTTGGGGAAAGTTTCCTGTTGCCGCAAAAAGCCGTAAGGAACCGGGGAAGGGAGCCGGAAAATACCTCCTCCACATATTTCCTGCTCTGGCCGCCATAAAACTCTTCCCGGCCCATCCTGGCGCTTACAACAGCATTTTCATTCTGAAAAATTCCCTTGTCACAGAGCTTTTTCAGCATGGTGTAGGTAGTGGACTTCTTCCAGCCCATTTCCTCCCGGCAAATATCCACCAGCTCCGGAGAGGGAACCGGCTCCCGCCCCCAGATCAGCTCCGCAAACCTTGCCTCAGCCTCCGATAATTTATAGTCTTTCATGGCTTCTGTTTCCTCCTGTTTTCCATTCCGTTTCCGCCCCGCCTTTAACTAAGCGGTATAGTCTATAAATGATAGACCAATTTTTATTCCAGTCTATCATTTATAGACCATACTGTCAACACATACAGCCTATTTTCCCGGTTTTCCTAAAAATAAGTGTGCATACAAAAAACTACCTGTGATTCCAGGTAGTTTTTTGTCATTCCAGTGGGCATAAGTAAACGTCAGCAAAAAATTTCCATCCCACAGTATACCTGCACCATCTTCTCCCCCATAATAGGCTGCATCAGGGCAATGGCTTTCTGCCCGGTACAATGCCCGGTATAAAAAACAGTGTCCTTTTCCCTTAGTTCCTCCGCCGTCCGGCAGATGGCTTCCTCTTCCTTAGGGGAATAGGCGTCCTTTTTCACCATATGGAAACCGCTGGCCACAACATCCGGGCAGCCCCCGTATTTCTCTTCATATCTGTCAAGTATATTCAGGATCCCGTTGTGGGCGCAGCCGGAAACCAGCAAATTCTTTTCCCCCTGCACCACCAGGCACTGCTCATGGGCAAATTCATCCTGCACCCGCACCCCTCCCTTATCCTCAGACAGGCTTAAATTGCTTTGGGGCCAGAATCTCCTGCCTGTAATTTGGGTAAAAACAGAAAGCTCGCCATCTATCCGCAGATCACCGTCCAACAGTTTCACGCCGGGAAGCTGTGCAATCTTCTTATCAATTCCAATATAGCGCTCCCCATGGTAAAAGTCCCCCAAGGCACCCTGCTGCATGTAAATGGCGGCCTTGGGGTTTATCCCCCGAAAGGCCGTTATGCCGCCGGAATGGTCATAATGCCCATGGGTTAATACCACTGTATCTACCCCTGCCAGATCCACGCCCAATTCCCTGGCATTGGACAGCGTCTTTGCACTTGCCCCGGTATCCACCAGGATCCTGTGCCTTAAAGTCTCTACATAGACGCTCAGGCCGTGCTCATATTCACACCGGGGATCCCCGCAGGTATCCTCCATTAAAATAACAATTCTCATCCCTGTGTCCTTTTCCGGCAGCCTTTAGTGATTCCCGCAGGAGTGTCCGCCGCAGCTATGGCCGTGTTCCCCACAGCTATGCCCGCCCTCATGGTGCGTACACATGGTATCCGGGTGGTAAACCAGACTGCCTGATGCCCAAGCCGCTACCGCATCATCTGCGTTTCCCGAAACGCCGGGGCAAAGCTCTATGCCCATCTGGGAAAGGGCATTTTGGGCTCCCTGGCCAATCCCGCCACAAATAAGGACCTCTACCCCATGTCCCTGTAAAAAATCCGCCAGCGCACCATGTCCCTGGCCATTGGTGGAATAAATCCCTGACTTTTGTACCTGCCCCTCTTCTACATGATAAATCTTAAACTGCTCACTGTGGCCAAAGTGCTGAAACACTTGTCCATTATCATAAGTTACTGCAACTATCATTTCCTGACCTCCTGGTTCCAGTGACATAATCCCTTCCATAGCCATTATTATACTATGCCGGTAAGATTTTTCAACAGGCAAATGTGGGAGCTTTTGCCCCACTTCCTGATATAATGGGTCCGTCTGCTATCCGCCGTCTTCCGGTGTATACACGGTTTCATTAATTATAATGGATTCCACATTCCCCACATCAACCAGGCGGTTAAAAACAAATATCAGGTTCCCCTCCGCGCTGCCGCAGGTATAGCCTGTATTGTCAATTTCCACCTGGCTGGTATGGATCCCCGGGACCATCCTGGAAATATACCCGCCCTTTCATTAACTTTAAAAATGCATCCTGCACCGCATCCTCCGCCTGGGCACAATCCCCGAGAATGCGGTATGCCGCCTGGTACATTTTCTGCTCATACAGCCCATAGCACCTTTCCATAAAGGCCAACAGCGCCTTTTCACCGGGCACCCTCTCCTGCCCCTTTTCTTCGTGCATTCTTATCCCCCTACCAATAAGCAGCCTTCGCCCTATCTACCACACCTTCGGTATCCCATACACATATCCCTCATCTGTGCACCCGCTTATGGCAATCCAGCATCCGGAGCACAGCTCCCCTGCGTCTTTTACGGGAACATAAAAGCCTATGGCCACTGTCTTTGTCTCTCCTGCTTTCACTGGAAAGTGATAGTAACTATCCCCTTCCCCGGGATCCGATAAGTATACTGGAAGTGAGCCATCCCAGGCTTCCGGCTCCTCCCTCACCTTAGGCGCAATAGTAAACATGGATAAATTAATTTCCTCTTTCCCGTCATAATCCTTATAATCAATATTCTGGATATCTGCCTCCATTAAAAGGAACTTGCTTCTATCTGCGTAATACTGTGCATCGGCCATACTAATCTTCCCCTGGTCAATGGAGGCATCTGCCGGGGATCCATACAAACGGAAACTATGGAGGGTACAGACCAGGGAGCCCTTATCCTGTACTGCCTTGTCCGGCCCTATTTCAACCACCACCTTATCCATCCCCGCTTCCCCCCAGCATTATCAGGCCGCATAAAAAAGCCGCTACAATTCTTCTGTTTTTCATAACCTGCCTCTCCTTTTCATTTCTTTTATACTATGTATAACCAGCTGAAAAGCAGATTTGTGACATATCCGGGCAAATTTTTTACAAATATGCAAAAAAGCAGATTCAGCCCATAACCGAATCCGCCCCAAAACGGAGCGGGATACGGCACGCTGCCAATCTGCTTTTCCCCTGTTTTACAGGTTAATTTTCCTGTCCCGGAAGTAGTACTCCCTGTCATGGTCCCCAATCTCGCGCATTACCCGGCAGGGATTTCCCACCGCCACAACATTCGCGGGAATGTCCCTGGTCACTACGCTTCCCGCACCGATTACCGTATTGTCCCCGATGGTAACCCCAGGCATAATGACTGCCCCTGCACCTATCCAGCAGTTCCTGCCAATATGTACCGGCATATTGTACTGATATATCTGCTCCCGGAGCTCCGGCAAAATAGGATGCCCGGCAGTGGCAATGGTCACATTAGGCCCTATCATGGTGTAATCCCCCACATAAATATGGGTATCGTCCACGCAGGTCAGGTGATAATTTGCATAGACCATCTTCCCAAAATGGCAATGATGCCCGCCAAAATTTGCATAAAAAGGAGCTTCAATATATACGCCCTCGCCGCAGTCCCCTAGCATCTCCTTTAACATTGCCGCCCTCTTTTCCGTCTCTGAGGGCTTGGTCAGATTGTAGTCGCACAGCCTGTCCTGATAGGCCACCTGCTCCTTCATAATTTCATCGTCCCCCGGCAGGTAAAGCTCCCCGGTGTGCAGTCTTTCTTTCATTTTACCCATTTATCGTTCCTCCACCTGTTAAATGATTCTCATTGGCTATTGCCACCATATGGAGACACTGTATTGTATTGAGATGTAAAAGTCAATAGAATTTCCTTAATTTCTTCCACATCTTCCGTGACACAGCCCACGATTTTGTGTATAATGATACTTGGTGATTTAACGCAGATTATATGGATCATAAATTTTAGGAGGTACTTACATGATAACCAATGATATTCTCTACATCGGTGTGAATGACAGAGATATCGACCTTTTTGAGGGTCAGTATCCGGTTCCCAACGGCATCGCTTACAACTCCTATGTTATTCTGGATGAAAAAATTGCCGTAATGGATACAGTTGACAAAAGAAAGCAGGAAGATTTCCTGCAAAATCTGGAAAATGCCTTAGGGGAAAGGCAGCCGGACTATCTGGTGGTATCCCATGTAGAGCCGGACCATGCTTCCAGCGTAAAGGCTTTTCTTGACAAATATCCATCCGCCAGGCTGGTGGGTAACGCCAAAACCTTCCAAATGCTTGCCCAGTACTTTGAATTAAATCTGGATTCGGCGCTGACTGTCAAGGAAGGGGAGCCCCTTTCCCTCGGGAAGCATGAACTTCATTTCGTTATGGCTCCCATGGTCCATTGGCCGGAAGTAATGCTTTCCTATGAAAGTACGGACAAGGTATTGTTCAGCGCGGACGCTTTCGGGAAATTCGGCGCTTTGGATGCAGAGGAACCCTGGGACTGTGAAGCGCGGAGATATTACTTTAATATTGTAGGAAAATTCGGAATGCCTGTCCAGACAGTACTGAAAAAGGCAGCGGCTCTGGATATCCAGATTATCTGCCCCCTGCATGGCCCTGTTTTAAAAGAAAACCTGGATCATTATCTGGAAAAATACAATATCTGGAGCGGGTATGAGCCTGAAAGCGAGGGCGTTTTCATCGCTTATGCTTCCCTCCACGGCAATACTGCCCAGGCGGCGAAAAAGCTGGCACAGATCCTGGAAGCCAAAGGATGCCCAAAAGTGGTGGTGACAGACCTGGCAAGAGGGGATATGTCAGAAGCTTTAGAGGACGCTTTCCGGTACGGAAAAATGGTTCTTGCCGCATCCTCTTATAATGGAGGGGTGATGCCCTTTATGGAGGACTTCCTCCACCATCTGAAAGGGAAGAACTACCAAAAGCGTACCGTTGCCCTGATTGAAAACGGCTCCTGGGCACCCTCCGCGAAAAAGGCAATGGGGGACATCCTTTCCCAGATGAATGGCATTACCATCCTGGATACCGCCGTTACCATCCGGGGGGCAGTGAAAGAAGAAAATGTAAAAGAGCTTGAGGCTTTAGCAGGGGAACTGTTATAGCAGGAACTAGAGACAGGCAGTAGGGATCCTACTGCCTGTTATTATTAAAACGCCGGCCTGCGGGGCGTGACGGCGTTTGTTACAATAAGCCGGCCCGCGAAGCGTGACGGCGTTTGTTTATACCTTACTTCCAGCATTTAATCCATATCTGTTTCTGCCTTTATAACTTCACCGCTCACCGCATGAATTTCATAATCATACTCTGTGCGTCCTTTATCAAATTCCACCTCATAAACCATCACTCCGTTCTCTTCCTCCAGCTTTACCTTCTTATTTCTCACTTCTGTCTCATCTACCCCTGCATGGCTAAGGGCTGCCGCCCATGCCGCGTCCTCTCCTATGTAGGAACCGGAATTCCCGCCTGCCACACCTGAGTTATTTTGATTGATATTATGGGTATCTGTACTTTTCTTCAATATATTACCGGAATACAGATCAATCTCATATTCATACTCCGTGTTCCCCACGTAAAATTCTACTTTATAATATTTGGCCCTGCCGTCATCATAATCCATATAACAGCTCATATAGGATGTATCGCCCTCTTTCGTGCCCGCATCCGCAAGTGCCGCTTCCTTCGCAGCCGTATCACCAATAAATCCGCCGTTTCCCTGGGTATTGTCCCGGCCTGCCGCTGTACCGGTATCTCCCTGGGTTGGCACTGCCTCCTGGCCGCTCCCTGAATCTGATGCGCTGGCTGCCACGGCATTCCCACCAGTTGCATTATCCACGGCTGGCAGTTCTCCCTCATCCCCCTGGGCCTGCCCTTCCCCAGAAGATGTTTCCTCTGTAAGGATCTGGGCTATTTCATTTATTGACATGGGAACAAGGGTTTCAAAAGCCAACTCCGGTTTCTGGGATGTTACTTCCAAAATCAGGGAAGCTTTGCCTACCGTAATATCATATTTTTCCGCCAGCGCCTTAAGTTGGACATCCTCTGTATCCAATTCCCCGCCCTGCTCCGTCGGGCTATTTATCTCTGCCGTCTGTGTCTGGGGCTGTGCCCCGCTTTTCTGGGCCAGCCATAAAACGCCTGCCCCTAATAAAAACGCGGCAACGGCTACGGCCGCCATGGGCAAAATCTGTGTTTTTTTCTCACTGGTTGCTTGTTCATTTTCAGCCATAATTTATTGCTCCTTTCTACTCCTGCATAATGTGTTTCTGCCTGAATATTATATAGCATCTGACGAATCTTCCGCAATACTTTTCTTCTTTGTTTCCCTGGATTTACCCACCCATTGTCCGCATTCTTACACACTCTTCGGTAAATGCAAAATCCTGCGTGGGCAATAACCATACAAACCAAAATCTGGTATAAAAATATCTAAATTGACATAATATGTATTATCCTATATGATAATAGCATGGCACATGCCATGAATATTTTCTTATGAAAGGAGGAGAACAAGATGTCGGCAAATTATAATTACGATACATACAATTTACTTTATACCATGATAGGAACCGGATTTTTTCTGGTAACCATGCTGATTTCCCTTGTTATTTTCGTTTTAACGCTGGTTGCAATGTGGAAAATTTTTGTAAAGGCGGGCAAACCTGGTTGGGCATGTATTGTACCTTTTTATTCCCAATACTGTCTCTTTGACATTGCCTGGGGAAACGGATGGCTGTTCCTGCTTTGCTTTATACCATGTGTTAACTTTGTGGTAATGATCATGTTATACTTAAAGCTGGCAAGAGCTTTCGGCAAAGGAACCGGATTTGGTATCGGGCTTATTTTACTAAATACCATCTTTATCTTAATCCTGGGACTTGGCGATGCCAGATATATAGGGCCCCAGAACTGATCTTTACATTTTAACACAAGGATACCCAAAAGGGGAAAGGGACGCAAAACAGTCCCTTTCCCCTTTCTGTAAAATGATTAGGAAAAGCCGGAATCATGAACCCAAAACATTTCTCTGCTGGTTAATAAAAAGCAAACTGCGGTAACAATTTTCCTTAATTGCATATCATATGAAAAAGGAGACGTCAGCACAGACCCTAAAAACTGCCGCTGTATCCCCGCCAAGCAGAATCTATGGAGAATAAATGTCCGTTACCTCATTAGATATCCTCAACCTTTCCCATTCCTTACGGGATGTTTGTGAAATTAATTGCCAAACGCCGGAGTGCCTCTCCCAGACTTTAAAGCTCCTGCTCCAATACAATTTAATAGAGGCCAACCTACAGTTTCATCAACAGATGTGCGGCAGTCCCTGCCCGTCTTCCGAAAAAAATGCCGCTGCTCCCAAACAGGGCATGGGTATTGACCTTACCAATCCCAACTATATTCATCCTGTGGTGCGGTAGGCCAAAGCTTCCCAGCGGGTTTATCCCCCGCTATCAGGAAGGGAACAAACGCCGTCACGCTACGCAAGCCGGATTATTGTAATCATAAGTAAAAGGCGCTTACTCCTAAAACGTAAGCGCCTTTTACTTATTTATATTTGGAATTTGTCAGATTATTTAGCAGCCATTTCTGCCTTTAATCTCTCGGTTAATGCCGGAACCACCTTGTTCAGGTCACCTACAATACCGTAGTCAGCTACTTCAAAGATAGGAGCTGTCTCATCTTTGTTGATGGCAATGATAATGTCAGCCTCTTCCATACCTGCCACATGCTGGATTGCGCCGGAAATACCGATTGCAAAGTATACATTCGGGCGAACGGTCTTTCCTGTCTGCCCAACCTGTAAATCTTTGGGCTTCCAGCCTGCATCAACAACTGCACGGGAGCAGCTTACTGTCCCGCCGATTACTTCCGCAAGGTCTTCCAGGATCTTGAAGTTTTCAGGGCTGCCCACACCACGTCCGCCGGATACCAGGATCTTTGCATCCATAATATCTGCAACGTCGGAAACTGCCTTTACTACCTCTAAGATTTCAACATACTTGTTGTTAGGGGTAAAGCCCGGATTGTATTCAATAATATTTGCTTTCTTTCCCTCTTCCCTGGGAGCCTTCTGCATAACGCCAGGGCGTACAGTTGCCATCTGGGGGCGGAATTCAGGGCAGGCAATGGTGGCAATGGTGTTGCCGCCGAATGCGGGACGGGTCATTAAAAGCTGGTTATGTAACTGCTCTTTGCCCGGAACAGGGTTAATGGGGAAATCGCCAATGTCAAGCTGTGTACAGTCTGCGGTAAGCCCTGTGTGGATCCGTGCAGATACACGGGGGCCAAGGTCACGTCCAATAGCGGTTGCGCCAACCAGGAAAATTTCAGGCTTATACTCATTGATCACAGAAGAAACCGCATGTGCATAAGGCTCTGTCCTGTATTCTTTCAGTTCAGGATCATCCACAACAATGACCTTGTCTGCGCCGTACTCTGCCAGTTCATCAGCCAGTCCCTTTACATCGCTGCCCACCAGCACTGCTGTTACTTCCGTACCCAAATCTTTTGCAAGGTCTTTGCCCTTGCCCACCAATTCTAAAGCGATTCCACTGAGTACATTGTCTACCTGCTGGGCAAAGACAAATACTCCTTTATAATCTTGAATATTCATTTTGAACCTCCATTATTGTATTCGTATGATTCCGCTTGTGTAAAACCTTAAATAACATGTTTTACTTTTAATTTGTCGATAATATATTCTACGGATTCTGCGGGGTCAAGGGTAACCTTCTCTCCGGCTCCCTTTCTTACCTTGTCAGAAGCCTTGGCAATCTGGGTAGGGGAACCTTTAAGCCCTAAGTTGGAGTCGTCCACATCCACCAGGTTTGCCCTTCCCCATACGGTGATTTCTGCACTGTATGCGTCGAAAATACCGCCGGGAGTCATATAACGGGGCTCATTTAATTCAGCAAGGGCTGTAATCAGGCAGGGCATTTTTGCCTTTAATACATGGTATCTGTCATCATACTGGCGCTCAACAATCACGCTGTCGCCTTCAATCTGGATTTTCTGTGCGTAGGAAATTACAGGGATTCCAAGGTGCTCGGAAATCTGGGGGCCAACCTGTGCGGTATCGCCGTCGATCGCCTGGCGTCCTGTGATAATCAGGTCATATTCCAGGTTGCGGATTGCCCCTGCTAAGGTCTGGGAGGTTGCCCATGTATCAGCGCCGCCAAGTACTCTGTCAGTTACCAGAATGCCCTTGTCTGCACCCATAGCCATTGCTTCGCGGAGAACTTCTTCTGCCTTGGGAAGCCCCATAGTCACTACCGTAACTTCTGCGCCGTACTGGTCTTTTAATCTAAGTGCCGCTTCCAAGCCTGCTTTGTCATCAGGATTCATGATTGTGAGCATTGCACCTCTGTCAAGTGTACCATCAGGATTAAACTTAACGCCACCCTTGGTATCAGGTACCTGTTTAACACAAACAACAATTTTCATTGTATTATCTCTCCTTATAAATTCATCTTAATCTGTTTTCATCACTGGCAAATGATGTGCGCATTGCGCCCAAATAAAATCCTTCCAGCCTACACATGCAAACATGGCAGCCTGTAATGCTTCTATTTTGCTTTTTCAGCAAATGACTCAAAATGCTGCGCATTTTTCGTGCGCGTTGCGCCTCAAATAGAATCCTTCCAGTCTGTCCTTGCAAGCATGGCAGCCTGTAATGCTTCTATTTGCATTTGCTTATCGCGGCTATTTCAGCAGTGCGCCGGATATAACCATTCTTTGTACTTCGCTTGTGCCTTCGTAAATCTCGGTGATCTTGGCGTCGCGCATCATGCGTTCTACATCGTATTCCCTGATGTAGCCGTAACCGCCGTGAAGCTGTACTGCCTTGGTGGTCACTTCCATGGCAACTTCTGCCGCATATAATTTTGCCTGTGCAGCTTCTACAGAGTAAACCTTCTGGGTTGCCTTGGCAACTGCTGCTTTGTAAACCAGAAGCTTGGCAGCCTCTACCTTGGTAGCCATGTCAGCTAACTGGAACTGGGTGTTCTGGAATGCTCCGATGGACCTGCCAAACTGTTTTCTCTCTTTTACATATTCAACAGTTCTTTCAAGGGCACCCTCTGCCAGCCCAAGAGCCTGGGACGCAATACCGATACGTCCGCCGTCTAAGGTATGCATAGCAATTCCAAAGCCCTTCCCTTCCTGTCCAAGGAGGTTCTCTTTAGGGATACGGCAGTCTGTAAAGATTAATTCATAAGTGGATGAACCGCGGATACCCATCTTCTTTTCCTTGGTTCCGAAGGTAAATCCGGGAGTTCCTTTTTCCACGATAAATGCGGAAATCATTTTTTTGCTTCTGCCCTTTTTGTCCGTAACAACGCCTGTTACAGCAAAAATCACGTATACATCCGCTTCCTTACCGTTTGTGATGAAGATTTTGGAGCCGTTAAGCACCCATTCGTCCCCCTCTAAAACAGCCTTGGTCTGCTGTCCCTGGGCGTCTGTCCCTGCCCCAGGCTCGGTCAGGCCGAAAGCGCCCAGCTTCTCGCCCTTTGCAAGGGGTACTAAATATTTCTGTTTCTGCTCTTCTGTACCATATGTCATAATAGGGTCACAGCAAAGAGATGTATGTGCGGAAACGATAACGCCTGTGGTGCCGCAGACTTTGGACAATTCTTCCACGCACATTGCATATGTAAGGGGGTCACAGCCCTGTCCGCCGTACTCCTTGGGAACGGGGATGCCAAGGAAGCCTGCCTTTGCCATTTTTTCAACGGTTTCTCTGGGGAAAACCTCTGTCTCGTCAACTTCCTGCGCCAGGGGTTTCACTTCTTTTTCTGCAAACTCTTTGAAAAGAGTCCTTGCCATTTCATGTTGTTTGGTTAACATAAAATCCATGATATTGATTCCTCCATAAAGTGTTTATTATTTTGAATAGTCATAGAAGCCTTTTCCGGTCTTCTTTCCAAGCTTGCCTGCACGTACCATCTTCCTAAGAAGGGGATGAGGACGGTATTTAGGATCGCCTGTCTCGTTCTGCAATACTTCCATGATTGCAAGGACAACGTCAAGGCCAACCAGGTCGCCTAAAGCAAGAGGCCCCATGGGATGGTTTGCGCCAAGCTTCATTGCCTCGTCAATATCAGCTACGCTTGCGGTTCCGTCAGCGTAAATGCCGATTGCTTCGTTGATCATGGGGATAAGGATTCTGTTAACCACAAAGCCGGGAGCTTCCTTCACCTGTACAGGTGTCTTGCCGATTTCTACAGAAATTGCTTTGATCTTTTCCACCATTTCGTCAGGAGTATTCTCACCTGCGATCACTTCCACCAGCTTCATCCTGTCGGCAGGGTTAAAGAAATGCATTCCGATCATAGGCCTGTCAAGCCCTGCGCCAATTTCCGTAATGGACAAAGAGGAAGTATTGGAAGCAAACATGCAGTCAGGCTTTACAATTCCCATCAGTTCTTTGAAGGTATCCTTCTTTATCTTCATGTTTTCAGGGGCAACCTCTACGATCAGGTCACAGTCTGTGCAGATTTCCTTAAGGCCGCAGGTAATCTTTGCCATGATCCCGTCAGCAGCATCCTTTGTGATCTTTTCTTTCTTTACAAGGAAATCCATGTTCTTCTGGATTCTTGCTTTCCCGCCTTCAGCAAATTCCATTTTGATGTCGCAAAGGCATACTTCATAGCCTTCTGTCATTGCAAACGCCTGTGCAATCCCGGCACCCATGGTACCTGCACCAATAATACCTACTTTCATTTTCAAATCCTCCTGGTTTTCTTTTATGGTTCCTGTTATTAGCAGTTTTTGAAAGGCTCTTTCACCTTTTCTTTATTTTTGTCAAGGAAAAATGCCATGCCATATTTCTGGTCTTCTGTCTCAAAGCAGTCTCCGAAAAGTTTTTCTTCGATCACGATCGCCTGGTCCATATCCACATCCAGCCCGTCATTGATGGCTTTCTTGCAGTTGCGTACAGCAATGGGGGCGTTCTTGGCAATACCTGCCGCCATCTTTTCCGCTGCAGGCAGCAATTCTTCCTGGGGGTAAACAGCATTCACAAGGCCAATCCTGTAAGCTTCGTCTGCTTTGATATTCCTTGCAGTGTAGATCATCTGCTTCGCCATGCCTGCACCTACCAGACGGGCAAGGCGCTGGGTGCCGCCAAAGCCGGGTGTGATGCCAAGGCCAACTTCAGGCTGCCCAAATACTGCATTGTCGGAGCAAATCCTAATATCGCAGCTCATAGAAATTTCACAGCCGCCGCCTAAAGCAAATCCGTTAATTGCAGCAATCACAGGGATGGGGAAGGTCTCCAGCTTACGGAACACATCGTTTCCTTTCTTTCCGAAAGCCTCTCCCTCCGCCTTGGTGAGGGTGCTCATTTCACCGATATCCGCACCGGCAACAAAGGATTTCTGCCCTGCACCTGTTAAGATCAGGCATCTTACCTCCTCAAGGTTCACTGCATCCAAAGTCTGGCCCAGTTCTTCAAGCACCGTTGAATTCAAAGCGTTCAGTGCTTTTTCACGGCTGATGGTGATAATGCCGTAAGCGCCTTTTTGTTCGTATACTACAAACTCCATCTTCCCTAACTCCTTTTCTTCTATAAATGTTTATGTGCCCGCATCCGGAAAACTTCACCGTCCACACCTTCGCCAAAATGCCAGGCTTCTGCCCTGGAAAAGCTGTTTCCAAAAATGCCGGACATTCTGATAAGCAGACTTAAAAATTAAGCCTGCTTATCTTATTTTCAATGCTTACTCTTCTATCTTCACGATGGTGGAACATCCCATACCGCCGCCGATACACAAGGTCGCAAGGCCTGTCTTTGCCCCCTTCGCCTGCATCTCATGAAGCAGTGTTACAAGGATACGGCATCCGGATGCACCCACAGGGTGTCCCAGCGCAATAGCGCCGCCGTTGGGATTGAGCTGTTTATCAACGTCAATGCCAAGATCCCTTCCTACTGCAACAGACTGTGCCGCAAAAGCTTCATTTGCTTCTATAATGTCAAAGTCTTCAATCTTCATGCCTGTCTTAGCCAGAACCTTCTTGGTAGATGCTACAGGGCCGATTCCCATAACCTCCGGCCTTACCCCTGCCAGCGCTCCTGCTACAAAGGTTGCCATAGGCTTAACGCCCAGTTCTTTTGCTTTCTCTTCGCTCATAACAACAATGGCAGCGGCACCGTCATTAATGCCGGATGCGTTACCAGCGGTTACAAATCCGCCCGGATTGATGGGACGGAGCTTTGCCAGGCCTTCAATGGTGGAACCTGCCCGGGGACCCTCGTCCACTTTGAACTCAACCATTTCTTTTTTCTTCTTAACCATAACGGGTACGATTTCCGCATCAAAAGCGCCGGACTTCTGGGCTTCCTCCGCTTTCTGCTGGCTCTTTAAGGCAAACTGGTCCAGTTCTTCCCTGGTAAGCCCCCACTCTTCGCAGATATTGTCTGCGGTCTTAATCATATGGTAATCGTTAAACGCATCCCAAAGGGCGTCCTTGATCATGGTATCAACCAGTGTGCCATTGTTCATTCTATAACCAAAACGTGCCTGAGGAACTGCATAAGGAGCCATTGACATGTTCTCCATACCGCCTGCAACAACAATATCGGCGTCTCCCGCCATAATCATCTGCGCTGCCTGGTTCACACAGTTAAGGCCGGAACCGCACACAACGTTCATGGTTACCGCAGGTACCTCAATGGGTAAGCCAGCCTTGATAGATGCCTGGCGCGCAACGTTCTGTCCCAGCCCTGCCTGGATAACACAGCCCATATAAACCTGGTCCACAGCCTCAGGCGCAACCCCCGCCCTGTTTAAAGCTTCCTTAATAACGATTGCCCCCAGCTCCGCAACAGGCACTGTGCTCAGCGACCCGCCCATAGTACCAATAGCAGTACGGCATGCACCGGCTAAAACTACTTTTTTTGCCATTATCTCTCTCCTCCGTTTGATTGAAAACTTGTAATATTTTTCTGCAATGATTGTTAATTTTTTGTCATTACCGATGGCTTTATTATACCATAAGACGTCCATTTTGGCAACGGCATTTCACCTGTGATTTATGAAAAAAATGTAAAAATTTTTAATAAAAAATCTGTGCAATGGGCGACGTTTCATCAATGATCAATGTCTTATTGTCCCCTGCCATCGTAACCTTCGCTGCATCCAGCGCCCGCAGGAAAAGATAAAAATCCGCCTTTTCCGGGTCGTTGTATGTCTCGCTTAAAATCCGCATGTATTCCGCTTCCCCCTTGGCAATAATCTCCGCTGCCTGGGCATTGGCCTGGGACTGCATTACAATGATTTCCGCCGTAGTGTTATTGGAAATTTCCTTTGCCTCCTCCTGCCCTTCCGCCTGGTAGGTAGCGGCAATGTTGTTCCGTTCCGAAATCATCCTCTCATATACTGCGTTTTTGTTTTCATCCGGAAGGTCCAGGGATTTGGTTTCCACCGCAAGAAGGGAGATACCATACTGGTTCAGGGCATCGCCAATGTTATCCATAATAGTTTGGGCAAGCGCCCCATCCCGCCCGCTGATCACTTCCTCCTGGCTGAGGCTGCTGATCACATTCTTTAAGCTGTTATATACAATGGTGTCTATGCGGAATTCCGCGTTGCCTTTCTGGGCGCTTAAGGTCTGTGTGTAAATGTAGGGATCCTCAATCCGCCACAGCACAAAGCAGTCGGCAATCATAGATTTTTTGTCCTTGGTCATAACATCACTGACTGCAAGGTCATATAACAGCACTTCATTTTGTATTTTTTCTGCCGTCTGGATAAAGGGGATCTTAAAGCTCAGCCCCGGCGTCTCCCGGACGCTTTCAATTCTTCCAAATTGTTTAATAATGGTATACTCATTGGGATAAGTCACCACAAGGCTGGCGTTTACCAGAAACAAAACAGCCAGAAACAACAACAAAACAGCAGATAAACTCATTTTTTTCTTCATGCTCTTCCTCATTTTCCCGCCGCTTCCCGGGAACCGTTAACAAATAGCCAATGGCAGATGGGTTCTTTGTTAACAGCCCCTTACCTCCAGGTGTAAAGGCCTGTAGTTGCAGCGCAGACACAAATTATTAAAATGCCAAATAAAATATCCTCTTATATCCGGGCATGCCCAGACTGCCCGGCAATGTCCTTAATAAAACCCCCGGGAAGCCTGCAATCTACTCCTGGCTGTCCTGGCCGGAACCCGCATCCTCCCCGCCGCCACTGCCTTCAGGCGTCCCTGCTGCCTGGCGGCCGCTGGCAGCACCATCCGCGCCTTGGGACGCCCCCTGCCCATTGGCCACCCCAAAAGATAAGCTGCTTCCGTTTCCAAAGGAAGTCCCGGTAAAGGATTCCAAAGGCAGCATTGTCTGGGTTGTGCCGTCGCTTCTTTCAATAATGATTTTCATGCCGGGAAGGATTTCCTCCATGGTTTCATAAAACATCCTCTGCTTTGTAATCAGGGGATATTTCTGATATTCGGCGTAAAGCTCGTTGAGCCTTGCTGTCTGCCCTTTGGCCTCGTTAACCCGTTCTTTAGCCTGGGCCTGGGCCGTTTTCACCGTCTCGTCCGCTGCCGCCCTGGCTGCCGGGATATCCTCGTTCCTCTTCTGGTTCGCCCGGTTGATGGAAGTCTCTTTTCCCTGCTTTGCATTTTCCACGTTTTTAAAAGCATTGATCACTTCCTGGGTAGGCGGCTCCGCATCCTGGATGGTGATGTTCACTAACTGGATGCCAATATCCTCCTGCTCTAACCGGACGACGATTTTATCCTTAATAGATGCCTGTATTTCGTTTTTCCCTGTGGTAATCACACTGTCCACATCATATAAGCCAATGGTATCGCGGATGTAGCTCTGGGTGAGATTTTTTAGGATAGCTATCGGATCTTCAGAGGAATAGAGATACTTAATGGGATCTGTCACCCTGTATGCCACATAAAAATCCACATTCACAAAATTGTAATCCCTGGTAATCATAAAGGATTCCTTGTCAAGAAAATCCTCGGAATTGGTTTCATACCCAATGGGAAAGCCGTTGATTGTTTTAGGTACTTTTTTCAGTTCCTGTATGTATGGTATTTTGAAGTGAATTCCCGATTCTTCCACCACATCCGGCATGCCAAAGGTGGTCACTACTGCGTATTCGTTTTCCTTTAAGGTGTAAACGCTCCCGGCAAATAAATACAGGGCAAGGAAAAACATAACTATGATTCCAACTGATTTCCCCGCCTTTACCCTGTTCTTTTTCCCTTCCGGGCCAGGCTGGTCATATACGCCTTTGTTTTTTTTACCCCCAAACATATTTTTCCTCCTCTTCCAGTGCTGCGCCCTCCTGGTTTTGTGGGCAGATGATGCGCTTTTCGTTTCATTATACAGGTCTTCCTGACAGTAAACAAGCCGGGAAACAGTTTTTTAACAGTATTTAATACATATTTTATATTTAGTAAAAACGTTACAGAAGGCCCAAAAATATTCCTAAATAATTGAATGGATTCCCGCCTTTAGATCGTATCTAAAGTGAAGGAAAAAACAAACGCAAAAAGAAGAAAGGGATCCTTATGAAAAAAGCATTTTTAGGCGTCTTAGCAGCGACAATTGTCTTATCCGCAGGAACCACTACCGCATTTGCAGCTGGCCCTGGAACCGGATGTAATTATGTAGATGCCAATGGGGATGGTATCTGTGATTATGCTGGCAGTGCCTGCGCCTATATTGACGCCAATGGGGACGGCATTTGCGATAACTGCGGCGCATATGCCATAGGCTGCCTCACCGGAAACGGGAATTACTTTGTGGATGCAGACGGGGATGGCATCTGCGACAACTGCAGCGTTAATCACTGGTGCGGCGGGAATTATGTGGACGCGGATGGAGATGGCGTCTGTGATAATTATGCTGCAGGCCAAGCCGCAGGATATGGGAAGGGTACAGGCTTCCAGGGCGGACGCGGGAGATTTTTTACAGATGCGGACGGGGATGGCATCTGTGACAATTACAGCACTGGCCAGGCCAGGGGCAATGGATGCGGAAACGGCTTCCGTGGCGGACGCGGCAGGTAAAAAGGATAAGCTTTAGACATTTTTTGTAAGAATCGTTTATAAGTTTAACCTGAAATAAGCTCGGCTAAAGGGCGGTTACCCCTTTCCCGGTTTTACCCGTAGCCAGAGGGGGCAATGCCCTTTGCATATGCACCGAAAGACTGGCCGCCTACCTGTTATGGCAGTACCCATAAACGTATTTGAACAGAAAGCATGGGGCGGCACAAGACCGCCCGTATTATAACTTCCTAACCGGAAAATACATATAACTCTTTCCGGTCTTTGGACAGGTAAAATCGTGGACGGCACCGGCTAGCGGAATGCCGTTACCCTCCATATATCCCATTACCTTTGAAAATATATCATCACTTTCACATTCCACATAAATATATTCGTAACCGGGAATCCTCCATTTTGTCCAGCCATCGGGCGCTTCGGCATCATCATCGCACTCCACGCCCGCAAGATAAAGCCCCTTGTCAAAATCCTCCCATGGCATGAAGCTGTGGGAAAAATCAGACATTGCACCCCAAATTCCGTATATATTTCCGTTTTTATCTTTCTTTGCCAAATGCTGTACTTCCTCAAAATGTGTATTGGCATCGTTCCATAGCTTTTGGATAAAACCATCTCCATCCAACGTGGAACCTTCCTTACCGATTACTACAAAAGATTTTTTTACGCCCTTATTTATTTTCACAATACTCCCTCCGTAATCATAAACCGATATTCCGGTATTTTCTTAAGACCTAGAAAGCCCTGTCCATATCTTGACCGTCAGGGTTTACGATCTCCGCCCAGTTGGCCATCCCGATTTGCATTAGCCAATCCCGAACTCTTTTGCATATTTCATAATCCCATTAACACCAGGCGCATCTTCTTTCAGCCTGCATGCCATAAAATTTTCGTTGGGAACCTCAAACGATGGCTTTATGCCAAATTTATCTGCTGGCAGGTACCCCATTTGGGGATAGTATTCCCCGCTGCCCAGAACAACTGAATACCCATAACCTAATTCCCCTGCAATCCTGTGCCCCTCTTTTATCAAGGCAGCCCCTATTCCTTTTTTCTGATATTCTGGCAGGACAGATAGCGGTGCCAGGGCCAAAACAGCCTTATTTCCAACCATTGCCTTTGTAAACATAATATGCCCCACAATCTTTCCGCCCATCCAGCTTTCCTTATAACCATAAAAATATCCCCCCTAAAAAGTGTGGGTTATCCTTCCCGCCTAGTCCCTTCCCCAACCGGGCCGCCTGGGCACTTTTTCTTTTGTTATTTCCACAATCTCATTAACGGGAATTTTCGTCCCGTCCGCCATGGCTACTACCCCGCCATATACATCTATCTTTTGTATACACCCTGTAACAGTACAGTATGCGCCGCCCTCTTTCCGGGCATCCTGCTGGAAATAGGTGACAGCCACCTGGGGCTGGCTCTTAATCTGTCCCTGCAAAGCCCGCAGCTTTTCGTCCAGAATGTTCCTTGCATCCTCCCCCAGTTCCACTCTTTCCTGGGTCAGGCGTTCCGTTTCCCTGATCACCTCCCCAAAGCCTGTAAGCGCCGCAAAAGGGGAAAACTGCGCCGCCCGGTCCTCCATGGGCATAGGCGGATGCACCAGGGAGACATGGTGGGGGAGATCCAGCATATCTTTATAACGGTAATTGTCCTTTTCAAAAAATTCAGCCATTTATTCTTTATTCCACTTCCGCTTACGCCCTTCCAAACACTTCTTAATTGCAGGCTGCTATGCTTTATGCCCGCCGATTTGCCTGTTGCGTTCCAGGGCCATGGCCCCTTCTTCCAGATTCATCCCTTTCAGGATTGCGTTTTTCCCAAATTTCTTTTTAATGTCCAGCATGGCCTTTTGTACTTTCCGCTCCCTCTCCCGGAGGGCTTCTTCCTTTTCCCTCTGCTCCTGCAATGCCCTGTAGTCAGTGAAAAGGTCAAGCTGTTCAAAGGTTTCTCCCACTGCGGCTGCACCTTCCTCCACTACATGGTTGGCAGTGACGTAAATCCTCCTTACCAGAAGGTTTCTGTCCACAATCCGGTCGTAGAGCGCTGTCACTGCCTCCATGATCAGCCTGGTGGAGGAAGTCTGCTGGCCAAGGTTTGCCGACCCATGGGCATGTTTGGGAACCTTTCTCCCATAATGGTCAGTGGTGACGGGGCCTTTATATTTTTTTCTGATTTCCGGGTCTTGGAGATTTTCTATGTCATAGCCTATGGTTAAAACCATCTGGCCAGCCACTAGGCCTTTCTCCACCAGGCCAAGTACCAGCAGGTCTGTCATCTCCCGCACGATCAGCCTGGCTTTTTCAAAGCTGTAGGGGGATTGGAGTACCTGCCCGGAGCCAATGCTGTTCTCCTGGGGTTTGTAAGCTTTCACGTCCGAAATGGTGCAGGGCTCCCACCCCCAGGCATGGTCAATCAGAAGCTCCGCATTGACGCCAAAAAGCCTGTAAAGCAAATCTTCATTATAATAATCGGAAGGCTTTCCCAGGGAACACCTTGCCACATCCCCCATGGTAAACAGCCCGTTCTCCTCCAGCTTTTTCGCATATCCCCTTCCCACACGCCAGAAATCCGTAAGGGGGCGGTGGCCCCACAGAAGCTCCCTGTAAGACCTCTCCCCCAGCTCTGCTATCCGCACCCCGTCCCCGTCCGGCGTCGCATGCTTGGCCACAATGTCCATGGCAACCTTGCACAGGTAAAGGTTGTCGCCAATCCCCGCCGTAGCGGTAATGCCAGTGGCGGCAAAAACCTCCTGTATCAGCTTCTTTGCCAGCTCCCGGGCAGTCAGCCGGTAAGTCTCCAGATATGCCGCCACATCCATGAACACCTCGTCTATGGAATAAACATGGATATCCTCCGGGGCTATATACCGGATATAAAGATCGTAAATCCTGGCACTGAATTCCATATAAAGTGCCATCCTGGGGGGCGCAGTAATGTAATCTATGGAAAGCCCCGGCGAGGCTTTCAGCTCCCCATCATCAAAGGAGGAACCACTAAACCTGCCTCCCGGCGCCTTCTGCCGGCGCAGGGCGTTGGCTTCCCTCACCTTCTGTACCACCTCAAACAGCCTTGCCCTGCCGGATATGCCGTAAGCTTTCAGGGAGGGCGACACTGCAAGGCAGATGGTCTTTTCCGTCCGGCTGCCATCGGCCACCACAAGATTGGCAGCTAAGGGATTCAGCCCCCGTTCCACGCACTCTACAGAGGCATAGAAGGACTTTAAATCAATGGCAATATAAGTATGGGGCACCTCTGCCATCTTCCCGTTCCTCCTTCCGGTTTTCATACTGCCATGATTATATCAGAACTTACGTTCTATTTCAATCCCCTTTTCCTGGAAAAGGGGATTACGCTTTTAGGATTGATAGTACTTTGCCTGGGCATTCCAGAGTTTGTAGTATAGCCCCTGCCTGCCAAGCAGCTCTTCATGGGTTCCTGTCTCCAAAAGCCTTCCCCCGTCAAACACCATGATCCGCCGGCAGAAATGGCAGCTGGAAAGGCGGTGGGAAATATAAATCGCCCCTTTTCCCTGTATAAACTGATTCATCCTCTGGTAAATATCCGCCTCCGCAACCGGGTCAAGGGCGGCGGTGGGCTCGTCCAAAATGGCATAGGGGGCGTCCTTGTAAAGGCACCGGGCTATGGCCACCTTCTGCCCCTCCCCGCCGGACAGTTCCACGCCATCCTCATAAAAATATTTGTAAAGCTGGGTGCGGAGCCCTTCCGGCATGGTCTTTAACCGCTCCCCAAATCCGGCATTTTCCAGGGCGCAGGCTGCTGCTTTCTCATCATAAACACTTTCCGCCGCCACATTTTCCCCCAGCTGAAAGGCAAAAATAGAGTAATCCTGAAAAACCGTAGAGAAAAATTCCAGGTATTCCTCATACTGGTACTGGCGGATATTTACCCCGTTTAATAAAATTTCCCCTTCCTGGGGATCATACAGGCGGCACAATAGCTTGACCAAAGTGGTTTTGCCGGAACCGTTGCGCCCCACAATGGCAACTTTTTCCCCTTTCCTTAGTTTGCAGTTTATTCCCGAAAGGCTGGGGGCTTCCATACCGGGGTAGGTAAAGGCCACATTGCAAAACTCAAATTCATAATCCTCCCGGATCTTGTCTGTTATGGGAAGGCTGCCTTCCGCCGCCCGGTTTTCCATATCCAGATAGGCAAAATAATCATCCAGATAGCGTTTGTTCTGGAAGATCTCCCGGATGGTGTTAAACATCTTCTCCACACCATTCCCCATCTGCACCACCATCCCCGTATATTTCAGCAGGCTGCCCGGGCCAAAAGCCCCATAGATTGCTTTTAATCCCACAAACAGATATACCAGAAGGTTAAAAATATTGGAGCCCAGGTCCGCCGAGACGCTCATCCTCCTGGCAACCCCTTTCGCCCGCTCCTGCACCTTCACAATGGTGCCATACAGGCCTGAAAGTTTCTGCAGCAGGATCTTCTGGGCCTGGAACAGGCGCACGTCCTTCCCCCTTTGGTATTCCGCACAGCAGGACTGGAACAGGCTCACCGCAAGATTATTGGACGCTTCGATCTCTTTATTCGCCTGATAAACCACTTTCTGGGACCGTGCCGCAGACCAGATGCCATAAGCAGCGTTACTGCCAAAGAGCAGAAGGAATACCACCGGAAAAATCCAGTGATTCAAAAGCCTTACCACAGTTCCCTCTCCAACAGCCCTTGCGGAGAAAAATTCCACTACCAGCACAATCGAAATACCCATTACAAAAAGGGATTCCAAAAGGGAACTGGCCTGCTGTGCCAGGGTGACGAGCCCATGTTCATATCCCCAATGGGGCATCATATTTCTTTTTTCGTGGACTTTCGGGTCACAGGTTGTTTTATAATCCATTTCCCAGGATTTGGCCGCTATGCTTTTTTCCAGCAGCTTCATTTGCTTATACTTCAGCACATCCTGGAGCTGGCGCAGGAAAGCAACCAAAAGCCCTCCCACACAGTTAAGCCCCACCATTAACGCCGCCAGGAAAAACAAATGCCCGATCTCCCGCTGGCTGTCAGCCAGCTCTGTGACAATGGCGGCTGAAAGGATAATCCCGATATAGGGATACGCTGCTTCAGCCACTGCCAGTATAACCGTGGCCGGGAAGAGGGCTGGTACTTCCCTGATGATCATGCCGGCTGCCCTTTTAAGGCTGCCCTGCCCCTTTCCGCCCCCGCTTTCCCCATCTTTTCTCATTGGGAAATCACCTCCCCTTCCAGCCCGGCTTCCGCCTGCTGATAATATTTACTCTGCAAATAGAACATCCGGGCATACTTCCCTCCCTTATCCAAAAGCTCCCTGTGGCTCCCCATCTCCGCAATCTCCCCATTTTCCATCAGCAGGATCCTGTCACAGAAATGGGTGCTTGCAAGCCTGTGGGAAATGAAAACCGTAGTCTTGTCCTCCGAAAATTTCCGATACCCCTCATAAAGTTCGCTCTCCATCAACGGGTCAAGGGCGGCGGTAGGCTCGTCCAACACCATAAGGGGTGCCTGCTTATACAGCGCCCTGGCCAGCATCAGCTTCTGCTGCTCACCACCGGAAAACTCCACTGCCCCTTCTACGGCCCCAACGCCAAAAGCAGTGGCAAGCCCCTCCGGCAGTTTTTGAAGCTTCTCTTCCATGTCCGCCATTTTCAGGCATTCCTCAAGCCGCCCTTTATCCGCCTCCTGGCCTGGGACCAGGTTTTCCAAAAGAGAAAGGGGGAAAAAGCCCATATCCTGGAAAACCCCTGTAAAATGGGCAAGCCAGGAAGCGCGGCTATAGTTCCTCCTGTCAACGCCATCCACCAGGATTTCCCCTTCCGTAGGGTCATAAAAACCGCACAGCAGTTTGATAAAGGTTGACTTTCCAGCACCGTTGCACCCCACCACCGCCAGATTCTCCCCTGGCTTAATGGCCAGGCTGATGCCCCGGATGGTGTCCTCCTTCGCCCCCTCATACCGGAAGGACACATTCTGAAAACGGATCTCCGGAATATGGCCTTTGGGGAAGGCCAGTGGGAGTTTATCTTCCTCATCTTCCTTTTTCAGCCCTGCCATAAACTTTCTGTTTTCCTCCACGTACAAAGCCTGCTCATGGAGCATTTTCAGTGTCCATACAAAAGTAGTGCTCCACATGGCAAAGCCGGTGGCCGCCCCCACATAAAACACAAACTCCGCCGTGTCTATCCTGCCCTCAAAGACACTGGCAATCAGGTACAGGTATGCCGCTCCCGCCATAAACAGTTCGCAGGATCTCCAGGCAATGCTCTGTACAAAATAATTTGCCTGCTGGCGCACAGTAAAACGAAGCCTTTCTTTCAGTTCCCTGTCATACAATTTCCCCAGCCATGGGGGCATATGGTACAGGCGCACATCCTTTGCCGACTCAAAGGAAGACAGGACCACGCTTAAGTAGTGCATCTTCTTGTCCAATGCCCACCACTTATGGCGGTTGTCCGCATCCCACCGGTTACAGCGGATGCTCACCATAAAATTAACCGCTACCCCTGCTACGGTAAGCAGCAATATCCATACGGATATCCTTGAAAGGATCCCCACGTAAAGGACAATCCCGCCCAAAGCAGAAGCCATACCCACAAAAACATCCATAAACTGCCACGTGAAGGTATCGGACCATATATGAAGTTCCTGTATCTTATCAAAGGTGCTCTGGAAATCTGGCCTTTCTGTATTGGCATACTCTGTGTTTACCACCGCTTCCACGATCTCCAGGGAATGCTTGTAGCGGAGCCGCTCTTCCTTTGCCTTGCAGGCCTGCCCTGCCCATCCTTTCACCACCTTCATCACCGTCAGGCCGCCCCCAAGTACCGCCAGGTCAAAGACCATGGCCTTCACCCTCATACTGCCTGTGATATCTGCCACCAATGCTGAAGGGAAATATGCCCCCAGCAGGGAAATGCCAACTTCTAAAGGAATCTGGATAATAAACAGCCAGACAAAAAACGGCGACTCCCGGTACAGCTTTGCCAGCCAGTCCCATAAATTGCGGATTATGCCGCCGGAATCTTGTTTTTTCTTTTTTGATTTTTTCAAAACTGCACCCCCTGTTTCCTTTTACAATCTGGCCATCCTGCTCCCCTGGCCACTTTATTATTTTTCCCGTTTCAGAAAACATTCCAATGCCACACCAAAACGCTTTCCACGTCATCAGAAATATATTTAAGATAGAGATATCCTTCCAAATAAAGCCCTAAGACTGTAGAAATCAACAAATAGACTTCCAGCATAAGGACTATCTGCCATTTTTTGCTGTTGGGATAGTTAAACCAGGATAAGCATACTTGAAGGCCAGATTTTTAATTTTCCACACTTTCTTTATAACCATAGAATTTATAACGGATTCGGGTACATAATCCCGAAAAGAAAACCATGTACCCGAATAACAGAACCAAATATCTTCCCTTGCTTTTTACTGTTAAGACCCCAGCCTGGAACCAGTACTTTCTGCTATCCTTCCCAGCAGATAAAGCTGCCTGTTTGGGATCAGTCGTTGTTCGTCACCACTTCCCCATGCCCCAGGTTATATGTAATTTCCCCTTCCAGCTCAACCTTAAGAACCGTGGTAAGGGGATGCAGCCTCATCTCCCCTGCATCGATCCAGATAGTCCCTGGTATCCCGCTCCAGGGCAGGGAACCGGTATAGGAGAAGGAAAGCTCTTCGCCGGAATGAAGGACGCTTACCCGTTTTACAGGTGTCCTGATTCCCTTTACGCAGATTTTCTCCAGGGGTTTGTCATATATAAAAAGATAAATGGTCTTTTTATCCTCTGACAAGGTACTGCCCCCAAGGAACTGGTTGTAATTCAACCCTTTTCCCGTGTCGTAAATTGCCTCTTCATTATCATGGATAAAGGTTCCCAGATCTTCCAGTACCTTTACCTGCCGTTCATCTAAAGTCCCATCCTCCTTGGGGCCTACATCCAGAAGAAGGTTGCCTCCCAGGGTCAGGCAGTCGCAGAACATACGGATTACCTGCCTGCTGGTCTTGTAATCGTTATCTGAGGGGCGGTATCCCCAGGAACTGTTGATGGTGGTACAGAACTCCCAGGGTCCTTCCGGCCCTAAAATGGGAATGCCCTGCTCCGGCGTCTCGTAATCCCCATAGCCCTGCATTCTGGAATTACAGATTACTTGGGGATTTAGGGAATGGAGATACTCCTTAAACTCCGGCATCTTCCACTGAGCCGCGCTGCGCTCCCAGTCCCCGTCAAACCACAGCAAATCCACAGTGCCATAGTTGGCCATCAGCTCTTTCATCTGGTTTTTGTTAAAGGCAAGGAACTCCTGCCATTTTTCCGGGTCTTCTTCCCCCCCGGCAGGGGAGCCGTATATGTCTTTTAAACATTCCTCCGGCTTCATCCCTTCCGGATAAATACTCCGGTAACGCTCATCCGACCAGTCAATCAGTGAAAAATAAAATCCCACTTTCATGCCCGCATCCCGCACAGCCTGGGCATATTCCTTTACCAGGTCCCTTGCCGCCGGTGTCTTCTTTACCACACTTAAATCAGAATACTGTGTGTCAAAAAGAGCCACCCCGTCATGGTGCTTGGTGGTCATAACCACATATCTCGCCCCTGCACGCTTAAACAAGTCCGCCCATGCAGCAGCGTCAAACTTGGACGCTGTAAAGCCATCGCACTGCTTCATGTAATCCTCGTAAGAGATATTACCGTTGTGGAAAGACCAGGATTCCGACACATCCCCTACCGCATAAATCCCGTAGTGGATAAAAATACCCAGCTTCGCCTTTGGAAACCATTCCTGCATCATAATTTTTCCTCCTAATTCCAGTTCCGTAACCGCCCTCCCAAACACTTTAACCAGCAGAAAAAATCCTGTTCGGGCCGTTACTGTTTCCAGTTCTGTAACTGTTTCCATTCCTTAATGTAAACTCTTTTTATTATACTACAAAACGGCACATTTCCCAATGTAATTTTGGATTTAAATTATATGATTTCAGAGTTTTTATTCTGGCAATGGCAGTTTTTTACGGGATACTGCCATCGCCTGTTTCTGATGGTTGCATTGCGCCTTTTGATTCAGGCGCAATACCAGGAGATGTATTACAAAAAGTAGAATTGGCCTTTTCTGCCAAGTATTGTTTCCCCTTTTTATGATTTGATTTTATATCAAAAACTGCATTTTGAGGCGATTCGTGCACGGAATGTTTTATTTTCATCACGAAATGCATTTTGTATATTTTTCCTTGGGTGTACCCCTAAATCCATACTTTTCCAAATAGCTATAAATATTTATTCACTTTTTCAGTTGCCAACCGCCTGTCCATTTGACAGCTTTCCATAAGCTCTTCCACAATCTGTTCTGCCGGGACATTCATCTTCCGGCAGACATTTATAATTAACCTGATACTATTCTCGGCGGTTTCGGCAAGCTCTGCATAAGCCTCCCGCATTTTCTCTCTGGCTTTTATAGCTTCTTCCTGAGCTTTTCTTGCTTCCTCCCTCGCCTGTGCGGTATTACGGCGTTCAGCCTGTATATCCATTTCCTCCATGTTTTCTAACCAATATCCCATCTGGCGTTCCCTTACCTTTCTTGTATACTGCTCCGCTTCCCCCTGGGGCACATTCATCTTCATGCACAAGTTCCAGACCATGGAGGCAATTAGTTCCAGTGATGTAAACCCGCTGTCCATTCCCCCTTCCCCTCATAGTAAACTATTGGCAGGATAGGCGGGTAACGAAATCCCTTGTTCCTAATATCCCCCTTTTTCAGGCTCACCATCTCTTTCCCATACTCATTCCAGATACAGACCATGTAACGCAGTATCTGCATAGATACATTATAGTCCACTATACTCTTATGTTCAACCAGCGAGATAAGGTAAAAAGAAGTCTTGCCCTCTTTCATGTGCATATGTATCCGTTTGACCGTGTCTGTTTCAAAGGAGACCCCCAGATACGCCTGATATTTCTCTGACTCGTCTTCGATATCCTCTGGCTGCAGGCTACCAAAAAAATCTCTGTCCACAAAGTCCCTCAGGAACTGGACACACAAAAGCGGGTCTTTCAGAATGTTCCTGTTGCTGATATCCCTTATCATCCTTGTGCCTGCCATGCCTACAGCTTCTTTGTCATGCCCTTCACCTGTCCTGTCTAAAATGCCCCTTTCCTGCCCTTGCAACATTGTGTTTAAAATACCCTTTCCAGTTACATCCTGTTGTTTATCCTGTCCCATCTTCTTCCTCCTGTCCATGGCATGCACAGGAGATTCCAAGCCCTCCCCCTGCCTGCATTAAATTGTTGGTCTTCCTGGATTATTGGCGAAAAGCCTGAATCAAAGATTATTATGCATTACGCATAAAGATAGTCATGTTATATATAGATATTTGTGTAATAACAACAATTTTACTATACCACCTATGTATGGATGATACAAGCAAAAATTTCTGCAAAGCTATGCAGCGCACGGGCCTGCGCATAAAAAAACAGGCTGCGATATCCATCCCAGCCTGCTTTTTATGCAGCATGAAACCATGCTTTTTCATATAAACAAAATAAACAGCAAATTATTCAAGAATCTCTGTTACGCCACGTACTTCAAGGTATGTAGAAAGCCCCATTGCCTCAAGGCCGCTGCAATATGTTTCCCAAACAGAGTCATCATCAACATCCTGTTCGCCAGAAATAAATAATGCCTGCTGCTCATTGAAGTAGTCATTGATAGACTGTGCAATTTCAGAATATTCTTCCACCATGTCAGGCTGAACCCAGAAAGAAGGGATAACATCTTTGGTCAAATATGGCTCATATGTTTCTTCCAGGTTTTTCTTCTCATCGTAAAGCGGATTGTCTTCAATAAAATGTTCTTTACCAAACTTCATAGGCAGGAACTTAGGAAGTGACTGAGGCCATAAGTTACTCCAGCTTAACTTCTCCTGTGTCTCGCTGTCCAGTGTCTTGACATCAATTACACGGTACATATCATTGTCTTCAGGGAATACTACTACTCCTACAGGTCCTCTGTTGCAGCCAATGCCGTTTTCAAGTTCAAAAGCATTGTCAAACCAACGGGCAATAATTTCAGGATGCTCCGCATTATCTGTGATAACAGCCTGTGCCCTGTATACAGAGTTACCCGGTGTAGCCCTAAGCCAGATACCGCCATTGTCAGCATTCAGTACTGGAAGGGGATCAAATTCAGGCTTTGTTGTTGTCTGCTCAATTCCTGAAAATTCATTGGAACCATATGCGATAGATACGCCATACATATCCCTGTTTCCTTTTCCTTCCCAGGTTGCACTGTCCTGTGTAAAGATTTCAGGGTCAACTAATCCCTGTTCATACAATTTATTAAACCAGCTTAAGAATTCCCTGTACTTTGCACTGGTAGCAGCAAATACCGGCTTTTCATCCACAAGGGCAAAACCATACTTATCCATGGGAACCCCAAAGTAACCTGTCATTGCCTGCAGATACTTATTGTTCGGGTCTGTAGAGAACGGAATCTCATCATTGGGGTCACCATTGCCATTTGCATCCTGCTCTTTAAAAGCTTTCAGTACAGCTTCAAATTCTTCTGTTGTTGTAGGTATTTCCATGTTTACATTTTCCAGCCAGCGTGTATTAATCCAGGGGCTGTAGTTAACGGTAACATCATCACATACATATGGAATCGTATAGATATGTCCGTCAGGTGCTGTCATTTGTTCCCTTACACCGGGCAAGTCAAGAATTGCGGAAATATTCGGGCAGTATTCCTCAAAAATATCCTCAAGGGGAATAAACACTCCCTGCTCCACACCATAGGTAAGGATCATACTCTCACTTAAGATCCATCCGCCAATAACATCCGCATAATCGCCGGAGTTTAAGTCAAGGTTCATTCTTTCTGTTGCGTTTTCATAAGGGAAATATCTCAAATCTACCTTAACATTGGTCTGTTTCTCAAACTCATTAAGCATATAAAACTCCCCCGTTGAGGTAGAGTCATCACAGAAAATAGAGAAGGTATAAGCGCCTTCATCTACTAGGGGCAGCCCTTCCTTGTACATAATACCGTCCACTTTACCATCAGCGTCAACTTCTGCCGGAACATATTCCTCTTTGTTGTCCAAATCCTCCGCTGATGTTGAAGCCCCGCCGCCATCATCTTTTGAACCGCAGCCTGCCAGTGCTGTGCAAGCCATAACGGATGCCAAAAGCATTGCTACTAATCTCTTTTTCATACATTCATCTCCTTTTATTTTTTATATCTAGCGGCGCCCGTCCGCCGCTGCGATACCATTGCAGTTTGCCTGGCCAGCATAAGCTGACCCAAAGCCGCTGTGCGAATAAATCATCCCTTTACGGAACCGATCATTACACCCTTTACAAAGTGCTTCTGGATAAAAGGGTACAGAACCAGAACCGGAATACTACTGATAATAATCAGGGAGTACTTCATAAGTTCTATCAATTCTTTCTTTGCATTAAGGGCTGCCCTTGCCTCTGCCGTAGTCGCTGCCTGCTGCAAGGCTGCCTCGTTAGAAATCAGGATACTTCTAAGTACAAGCTGCAAAGGATATTTATCTTTGTCAGATAAATAAATCAATGCTGAGAAGTAAGAGTTCCAATGGCCTACGCCATAGTAAAGTACCATGATCGCGGTAATTGCACCTGATAAAGGAAGCGCGATCTGGAAGAAAAACCTTCCCTGGGTACAGCCGTCAATTTCTGCCGCTTCATATAATTCTTCAGAAATATTGGACTTAAAGAATGTCCTTGCAACTATCATGTTGTAAACGCTTAAGCATCCAGGAAGGATCAATGCCCACATGGAATCCAGAAGGCCTACATCCCTGACAACCAGATAGGTAGGGATCAGGCCGCCGCTGAAGAACATCGTTACCACATAAAAGAGCGTAACTATTTTCTTCCCGGAAAACTTATCCCTGGAAAGTGCATATGCAGTAGGCAATGTAACTGCAAGGTTGACCAAAACACCGCATACGGTATACAGGATGGAATTTAAGAAGCTCCGCACAATGGAATCATCCTCAAAAACTTCCGAATATCCCCTTAAGTTAAAACCGATAGGGTGCCAGATAACCAAGCCGCTGGATACGGCTTTGGGGTCACTGATGGAGGATATGATAACCCACCACAGCGGATATGCTACAATCAACAATATTATAGTCAGGACAACGAACAGGACTGTATCAAATATCACGTCCTCTTTACAGCGCTTGATACTTGTTTTTTCTTCGAAATCATTATTGGTTTTTTTCATGTTCTATCCCCCCAGTCCTAGAATAAGCTGTTTCCGGACATCTTATCCGAAATCTTGTTAACCGTAATCAGCATGATCATGTTGACTATCGTGTTAAACAAGCCAATGGCTGCAGAGTAGGACATATTGTTGTCAATCAGACCAACCTTGTATACATACGTAGAAATAATTTCCGAAACGGAAAGGTTCAGGTTGTTCTGCAGCGCAAATGCCTTTTCAAATCCGATAGAAAGAATACTGCCGCAGTTCATGATCAGCAGGATGGTTGCCGTCGGAAGGATGGAAGGGAAGTCTATGTACTTAATAAGCTGGAACTTAGTAGCACCGTCACACTTGGCCGCCTCGTGAAGCTCCGGGCTGATACCGGATAGTGCCGCAAAATAAATAACGGAACTCCAGCCCATTCCCTGCCATACGCCGGACCACACATACAGATGCCGCCAGTATTCCTTCTTAGCCATGAAGTTTACCGCTTCTCCCCCAAACATCTTGATCACCGTATTGATGATACCAACAGTAGGAGACAGGAACAGGAGCAACATACCGCACATAACAATGGTGGATATGAAGTTTGGTGCATAGGTAACCGTCTGGATCACCTTCCTGTACCTTTTGTGACGGAAGGAATTAAGCATAAGCGCCAGGATAATCGGGATTGGGAACGATACAATTAACCCGTATAAGCTAAGGATCAGCGTATTACTGATGGTCCTCCCGAAATACGGGGAATTGATGAAACGCTCAAAATACTGCAGGCCGACCCATTTACTGCCCCAGATACCGTCCTTGGCATTAAACCTCCGGAATGCGATTTGCACACCATACATAGGAACGTAACTGAAGATAAACGTCAGTATAATCCCCGGAATGCAAAACATCCATAACGACCAGTCTTTTTTCAGCGTCAGCAGGAAATTACCCTTTTTCGCGGCACTCCCTACCTTGTTAACTTTTGTTGCCATGTTTTCACCCCTCTTTTCATTTTGTGTCTGCATTTCTGCATTGAGTTAATAGTAGTTAACAAACGTTTGCCTTATGTTAATTAGCATACTACATTTTTTTAAATTTGAAAAGAGTCTTTTTCGAGATTTTTTATCATTTTTTATTGTTTTTTATGAAACGTACCATATCTGTTTAGCAAATTGTCCAAAGTAAGTCTGTATTCCTCTATCAGGCACCCATCCCTTAATGCACTTTTTGTTAAATTTTGTTAACATTGGAGCTTTTGCATACACTTTTTGCAAAAAAGGCGGACATTCCGCAACAATGCAGGAAAATGTCCGCCCTTTTTAGGCTGCCCTTATTCTACAATAAACGCCTCTGTCCCCATGTCATTATCGGCAAGGCGCCCCAGGTTTTTCTCCAGGGAGCCCTCCCCCGAAAGCTCTATGGAATAAACAAACTCCCCAAACCCTGACAAGTCCATCTTAAAGTTGGTCTCCCAGGTATTATTCATGATCCAGCTGTACACCGGGCGATGGTTATTTTCTTCCCTGTTATCGCACAGCACAATGGGGTGATGGGCCATCTGCCCCATATAAAGAAGGGGGGTATCAAAGGTATTGACCAGTATGCCTTCCCCCTCCCCCTGGTACAAAAGCCCCTGGTCAGCTATATAATACTCCATATTGCTGCCGGGAAGCTGGTCTATACCAGGACGCATGGCGGCGCCTCCGTTTTGGATGTAAAGGGAAGCCTCCGGCAGGTCCAGCCCAAGGGGAAGATAAACACTCTCAATATCCTCGCTTAAGGTCTTGGCAATCCGGCAGGTAAAATCAATTTTAGGCAGATGCCTGAACATCCGTATGGCCACACTGCAATGGTAAGTCCCCTCCAGGGCAAATTCCAGCTCCACCCGGTCAAACACCGGCCCATGGTCCAGGATGCGGATCCCTTCCAGCTCTCCCTGGTACTGCTTCCCGTGAAGGCCCCTTATGTTGCGCCCAAGAAGCCTGCGCTCTTCATAAACCCCTTTACGGATCTGTGTGCGCTCATACACCGGCGTGAAAAACCGCTCCAGGCCATCCTTTAACAGTTCTTTGCCCTTTTTCTTATGGTAAAAGCTTGTAATCCCTTCCCCGGCCTTATAACTGACCCGGAACCAGTCATTTTCCAGCCCATAAGGCAGCTTATAAGACTCCGGTTCATAATCATTCACAATATCACGTACCCTCTCAGCCCCCACCCACGCAGTCCGGGTATAAAGCTTTGGTCCCGGGGCCGGTATCTCTTCATAAGAAAAGAGCTTTTCCTCCCCGGCTTCAAATTCCGCCAGGAAGCTCACCATCACGCCTCTTGGATGGCTGGAAAGCTGGACGGGCAGTTCCTGCCCTGTGCCCAAATCCGTAACCCTGGCCTGGTCCAGCTTTAAGGTTTCCACATAAAACTCCACCGGGAGCACCCTCTTTTGCCTGCTTAGGGAAACCGCCTTTACCTTCCCGCTGGAATTGTAATAGCGCAGGATATCCCCCAGCAGGTGACACTGCCTGCTCCTGCGCATTGCCCCCGCCTCGTGGGCTTTGGAGGCATAGGAGGCCTTGCGGATGTCCAGGTTGGCCACCAGGGTGTCATAGGGATTGGTAATGGTGGAAGAATGCCCCCAGGTGTGTTCCGCATACAGGAGGGCGTTTTCCTGGGCAGCCTCTGCCAGCGCCCCATCCCTTACCCCTGTTTTTTCTTCCAGCCGGTCACAGATATGGGAAAGCCGCAGTGCCTCCTTATAGTGCTTCACCGCATAAGGGGTGGATCCCACGCCATTGCCCCACCAGTCGTTTATGGCTCCCCGGTAAACAGGCGCATCCTTTGTCTTTTCTTTCACCGATTCATAAAGTTCCTGAAGGGTCACCATCTGTAAGGTTACTTCCTCCCCGTACTCCTGGTTAAAAGCATTTACTGTCGCAATGATCCCCGGGTTGGCAGGGGCATTGTCTGAAAAAACCCCGCTGACGCTGGTAATATAGAAATCATAAGGATAGCCGCTCTCCTCGTATTCCTTAATACTCTCCCCAAGGTTTTTGTGCAGGTTCTTTAAAGGCTCACTGGGGGCTCCTTTCCCAAAATAATTCTCTGTCATAAAATTCAGGTTACGGTTAAATACAATCCCAAGGGCGTTCCCAAGATTGTAATGCTCCCCGCTCCAGACCAAAATCCGCCCCCCTTTTTCATTTTCCCAGAAATAGGGCTTCTGGTTCTGGTAAAGAGGATACATGCCGTGGTGGGTATGGATATTGGTGAACAGAAATTCTATCCCGTTTTCCACCAGCACATCCCGCGCCCCCAGGGAAATGCCGTTGATGTCCGCGTTCATGGCGGCCTTCACCGGGCAGCCCTTTTGGGTAAAAAGCTGCTGCATTTTCTTTGTCTTGCCATCCAGCATCTTCACATCCACCAGGTCGTTAAAGTTCAGCCAGGTGGCGGAAATCCCAATATTGCCCTTTTTTACCAAAGCGAAGAAATCTTCTTTTTCCTCACTGGAAGCAGACGCCAGGAACTGCTCCACACAGTAAAAAGTTTCGCAGTTCCACTTAAAATCCTTTTCCGGCCGGCCTTCCTCATATGCTTTTTTTATGAGGGAAACCACGTTCCTAATATTATTCACCTGGTTATAGATTACCTGCTCCTGCAAGTCCGTATACCCCACATCCGTGTGGGAATGATGTACAATATAAACTGTTTTGATTTTGTTTCCCATATCAAATCCCTTTCTTTTCAATCTGTGCTCCCAGGCGTTGGACAAGGAAGCGCACCCGTGTTATAATAGCTCCATTCTGAGGGAGGCACACTTATGGACGAATCCTCATTTATCCTGCAAAATCAATTACATGGCCTTTGTGTCCGCCTGGAACGGGCCAGCCTTCTTGCCTGTGACGAAAGCTGGAAAGGGGAGCGCACCTTCCCCCCGTTCAGCAGTATCGGCCTGATCCTGGAAGGCGGCGGCACTATCATCGTCAATGGCCAGGAACTGCATCCTACCAGGGGGCAGCTCTACCTGCTCCCGGCGCACACCACCCAGACCTTTTTCACCGATGCCCGGCATCCCTACAGGAAGTATTACTGCCATTTTAATATTACCTGCCACGGGACAGAATTGTTTGACCTGATCCGCACCCCTTTATGTGTGGACGCCCAGGATACGGGGGCCGCCGCCAGCCTCTTTCAGCAAATGATTGCCGCCCTCTTAGGCCAAGGCCTCACAGCCGCTGTGAAGGCCCAGCAGCATATGCTTGACCTTCTGGTTTATTATCTGGAAAGCTGCCCTCCCGGCCAGCTCTCCCTTGTAAAAACCAACTTTGGCCCTCCCCTGGCCAAAGCCATTTCCTATGTGGACGCAAACCTCCACCGGATGCTCACGGTACAGGAAATGGCCAAAATTGCCGGCTACCACCCAAGCCACTTTACCAAACTGTTCCAGAAAAACTTAGGTGTCACCCCCGCCCAGTTCCTTGTGCGCAAAAAAACCGAATACGCCATCAGGGAACTCACCGCCACCGCCCGCCCCATATGGGATATTGCAGACGCTTTAGGCTTTTCCAGCCAGTTTTATTTTACCAATTTTTTCAAAAAGCACACTGGCATGACGCCCTCGGAGTACCGGAAGGTTTATTCCTGTTCCCCATTATAGCCCATCCCCTGTTGGTACAAAATGCAAATTTGATGTTTGAATATATGAATTTAAAGGGTATCTGCAGCGCCCACCTGCCTCCTCTTCCCCCAAAGGAAGGCCCAAAGGGGCTTAAAACGCAAAAGATCCCTGTAGTCCCGCCTCACTTTACGGAACTACAGGGACCTTCCCATATTTAATTCAGGCAGTACACTCTCCCGATAGGAGCTTCCTCCCCTTTATAAGGCGTATCTTTCACCACCAGGCCGCCGTCCTTTAATTCAAAGGAAAGGCTTCTTCCATCCGCTAAGTCTGTCACTTCCTTCACTTTGCCGTCATAGGGAATCCACACTTCCTCCGGCACCTGCGCCGATGCCTCCGGGAATGTCTGGATGGCATAAACAGTTTTTCCTTTACGGGTAAAGGCAATGCCGTCCTTTTTATAAGGCGCGCACACCCTTGTGCCGTAAATGGCATCCCCATAAACCTTCAGCCACCGGCCCATCCCCTTAAGGCTCTCTGCTGCCCCCCTGGGCAGGCAGCCGTTGGGCTGGGGCCCTACGTTGATGGCAAGGTTGCCCCCCTTTGCCACAATGTCCACCAACAGGCAGACCACTTCCCGGGGGCTTTTGTAAGTATCCTCATATACAAAGGAAAATGATGTCCCAAGGGTAATGCAGCTCTCCCAGGGGATCCCTAAAGGCTCATCCGGCACGCACTGCTCCGGCGTCACATAGTTTTCATAAGGCCCCCCAATGGTCCTGTCCGCGCACAGCATTCCCGGCTGGAACTTCCTTACCCGCTCAATCACTTCCCCCAGGCGGATATCCTGCCCGTTGTGGGCGCATACCCAGCCTGCGTCAAACCACATGCCGTCCAGGCTGCCGTACCTGCTGCCCAGCTCCAGGATCTGGTTCTGGGTAAATTCCACAAACCGCTCCCATTCCTCCGGGTTCTCCTTGGGGTCATAGGAAGGCCCCCTGTGCTGGTAGCTCCCCCTGTCATATTTTTCACTCCAATAACTGTCCACATGCCAGTCCGCCTTGGAGAAATAGGCGATTACCCCTATCTCCCTTTTCCGGAAGGCTTCAAACAAATGGGCACAGATGTCTGCATGCCGGTCAGTATGGAACGGGCAGTCCGGGGCCGTCACCTTGTAATCGGAATACTGGCTGTCCCACATGCAGAACCCGTCATGGTGCTTGGTGGTAAAGAGCAGGTACTTCGTTCCCGCTTCCTTTGCAAGCTCCGCCCATTTTTCCGGCTCAAAACGCACCGGGTTAAAGGTCTTATTCAGGCCAAAATACTGCTTCTTAAATTCTTCCCCTGTCACTTCCCAGTCAATTCCCGTCCTGGACCAGTTTGCATCCGCATCGGAGAGCGCCCAGGACTCCACAATGCCAAGCTGGCTGTAAGCTCCCCAGTGCATCATCAGGCCAAGCTTCTGATCCTGGAACCACTCCAGCTTTTTTAATACCTTAGGGTCCGTGGGCCACACATAACTATCAGCCGTGCTGTAATTATGGACGCCTTCCTGCACCATATCCTCTTCCGGCGTTTCTTCCAATGCGCCTTTCCCAGCAGCCTCTTCCAGGCAGCCTTCTGTGATGAATTCCTCTTCCATCCTTCTTTCCTTTCCATCGTAAACTTTTCTTATTTCCTGTGAAACCCTCAGCCCAGTTCCTTCCTCATCAAGGCGGTAAGGGTATGGGTGGTATCCCCAATGTACTCCCATACCATGATCCCCGCAAGCCCCTTATCCTTCAGATAGGCAATCTTACAAGCCAGGGACTGCCCATCATCATAGCTGATAAAGGTGCTGCCGTCAAAAAGCCAGGGAGCCTTTGCTTCCTCGTCCCAATATCTGACGAAGCCGTTCTTGCCAATATAGTTCTCCACCAGCTCACCGTATTCTTTTCCATAGCCTCCCACAGTCTGGGCCATCTGGCACAGGCCATGGCCCACATCCGGCACCTGCTCCCATTTTCTGCTGTAAAAAGCCGCCCCGATGACAATTTTCTCCGCCGGGACGCCTGCTTCCATGTAAACTTTCACCGCTTTATCCGTGGAAGCGTCAAAAAGGTCAAAGGAGTTGGCGTAGAGGCTGGTGTGATGCCCGGTGAGGGTCTGGAAGCCGCCCCGCAGGTCGTAAGTCATAATCTGCACGTAATCCAGATACTTTACCGCTTCCTCCATCTGGGTATTGCGCACATAATAGCTGTCCCCCCCTGCGGCGATGGTAAGCATATACCGCCCCTGCTGTTTTGCCTCAAAGGCTTCCCGGATGGTTTTCAGGAGCAGGGTAAAATTCTCCTTATCCGCCTTATTAGCCCCTATGCCGGCTGCCGCAATACCGGGATATTCCCAGTCAATGTCAATGCCGTCCAGCCCGTATTCCTCTACCAGGGCAAGGCTGTCTGCCGCAAACTGTTCCCGGCCTTTTGGGGTAAAGGCAATCTCCGAAAAGCCCCCTGCACTCCAGCCGCCGATGGACAAGAGAATCTTCATTCCCGGGTGGATGGCGCGCAGGCGCTTAAGCCCTTCTTTGCACTCCGGGTGGTCCCAAACCACCCTTCCCTCCACCACATGCCCAAAGGCAATGTTGGCAACGTCCATACAACGCGCTTCCTCTTCCTTTACATCCCCAATCGCCCGCTCCGATATATATTCAATTAATAATGCCATCTGACTATCCTCCCTTTCATTGTTTTCATTCCTGCCCTTTGGCTAAAGCGTACAGGGCCATTACGCCTACGCCGGTGGCGCCTCCTAGCTGATAGGCAAACACCGGGTTCCCCACGCAGGCACTGCCTGCAATGTCCAGGTGTATCCAGGGCTTGCCTTCCGCAAATTTACGGATAAACAGGCCTGCCGTAATGCTGGGGCAAAAAGGCGCGCCGCTGTTTTTCACATCCGCAGAATCACTTTTTATCATATCCTCGTGCTCTTTGTACCAGGGCAGCCTGTGATACCGTTCCCCCACGCTTGCCGCAGCCGCCAGAAAGGCCTGGCAGAACTCATCGTTATCCGACAAAAGCCCTGTAATGCTGTTTCCCAGCATCTGGCCCATGGCGCCTGTTAAAGTGGCGATATCCACCACCCGCCCTGCCCTTTCTTTCCTGACCCCATAGCTTACCGCGTCCGCCAGGATCAGCCTGCCCTCCGCGTCCGTGTTCAGGATCTCAATGGACATGCCGTTTCCTGCCGTTACTACATCCCCAGGGATCATACTGCCGGGAGAAATCCGGTTTTCGCACATGGGGACAATGCCCACCACATTGGCCCCGGCATTGTTTTTCGCCATTGCGTATATGGCGCCAATCACTGCCGCGCCCCCTGCCATGTCTCCTTTGATGCCCTCCATAAATTTACTGCCTTTCAGGCAATATCCCCCGGTATCGCACATCACGCCTTTTCCCACAAGGGCGGTAATCTCCCCGTCCTTTTGGGGCAGATACCGCAGGACCAGCATACAGGGCGGATACAGGCTGCTCTCCCCTACTGCCAGGAATGCCCCCATTTTCTCTTCCCTGATCTGGCCCAGATCCAGAACCTCCACTTCCACCGGCAGCCCTTCCATCAAAGCTGCCGCCTCCGCGGCAAAATCCAGGGGGCGCAGACGGTTGGCCGGGCGGTTTACCATATCCCTTGCAAAGATTACCGCCCCCGCCAGGTTCCTGCCCTGCTCCACCATGCGCAGGGTGTTTTCATTCTCCGGGACCCCTGTAAAAGCCACCTGCCAGTCCTCTTCCTCTTCCTCTTTAAACTTCTCCGGATGATAAAGCCCCAGCACAAGGCCTTCCGCCGCTTCCTGCAAAGCCTCCTGCCCAAAAAGGGCAAGCACAGCCCCCACATCGCAGGAGAAGCTTTGTATCTTCTTCTCCTTCATCTCCTTTGCGGCTGTGGCAAGGATCTCCCTGACTTTTCCGCTTTCCGGGTCTTTGCCGTCACCCATTCCCACCATAAGGGCAAAACTGCCGTCTTCTTCCAGGAATCCCCATTTTTCCAGGAACTTACCGCTAAATACTTTTGTCTGTTTTTCCCCTTCCCGGTAAAAACACACCCTGTCGCCGCCGGCCGGCCCTTTCAGGGTAATTTCTGCTGCACTCATTCTGGATTTGCGGTATCCTGTACCTTTTAACTCTGCTGCTAACATCTCCTGCTCCTATTTCCGCTTACGCTGTTTTTATTCGATTCTTTCTATAAGAAGCTGCACTGCCCCCACATTGTAGCCTGCCGTGGCGTAAAGCCCGTACCCTTCTTCGTCCCTGGCCACTGCCAGAGGGTATTTGTTCTTCTCCACTTCCATAAGCTGGGCAACCTGGACGGAATCCTCCCAGCAGCCTGCATCCCAGAGGCCGATCCCTGGCAGGGCTTTCATTACCTTCTCCAGTGTGCCCCCTTCTTTTACAGGGCTTCTCTTTAGAAGGAATATCTTCTCCTGGAACCGGGAAACCTTCTGGCTGTTTTCCAGCAGCTCGTTTAAAATATGCTCTGTGGGCTCTTTTCCTTCCTCCAGCCAGATACAGATATTCTTTGCCCCCCGGCTTTGCTCCCCAAGGGATTTGGTTCCCTCCTGGGCTTTTATGGCAACATCCGGCAGGGGGACCTTTTTCCCTTCCAGGGCTGCTGCCATGGCATGCTGGCATACCTGGGCCGGAAGCTCCTGCCCTTCTTCCAGGGCAAGCACAAGCTCCCTGATCAGTTGGTTGCCGTCGCTTTTGCGGAAATTGGCCAGCAGCCGGTAACAGCCCGGCGGCAGCTCCAGCGCCAGCCTGTTATCGCTGATCTTTTCCGCCTCTTCCTGGAGCCCCAGCACCTTCCAGCTATCCCCCATCCACTGGGACAAGGTCCAGGTGCTGAAATATTTCCACTCCCTCTTTTCTTTGAAAGAGAGCAAAAGCTTTCCCCCGGAAAGGGGCGCTTCTTCCTGCACCGCGACCAAATGGAATGCCCCATCCCTGTAATATTCAGGCATATGGCATACCGGGTTTAACCTGGCGGGAATGCCAAGGCTTCTGCACACTGCCACAAACAAAAGCTTCCGGCTGTCCTCGTTGACACACTTTCCCTTTAAGGCACCCAGGGGCGTAACCTGCAAAGTCCGGTATTCCCTCTCCCCTGCCCCGGGAATGGGCAGGCAAAGCTCCGTCCATATAAGTGCCGGATGCTCCCGGTATTTCCCTGCATCCTCTCCCAGATACGCCTTTAACCCCTTCCGGTAACAGCTAAGCTCTTCGCTGCCCACCCGGGGATTTAACAGGTACTTTACAAAGATCTCCTCGGGATACCTGTCCCCATAAGGGGATGCCTCCTGCAAATGTTCCTCCAGAAGCGATGCTTTCACATCATACAGGTCCTTCTCCTCCAGAGCCTTCAGCAGGGCAAGGCGGTAAGGATTGCCATCCGTTTCCAGAAATGCGGCTATCTGGCCAAAGTTGCCCGCCGCCGTTTTCAGAAGCTCTTCTGCCTCCGGGAACGCTGCCGCCCGTTTTTCGTCGAAATACCCAAGAAGGCGCTTCTGGCGGCACTGCTTTGCCTGCTCCAGTTTTTCCTCCCAGGCCGGGTCCGGGGCAGGCTCTTCCAGGATCTTCCCCACCGGGGCATGGAATTCATATTCCACAGCTTCCCCAACTACAGGCTTCTTTAGCCGGGCCTTTATTTCCCCGTCCCCCTGTACCATTACAGGGCAGGAGAAATACTCTCCCCGGAGGCTGCAGGCAACCAGAATCTCGCCCTTGCCCATCCTGATGCTGGCTTTTCCCTGGCTGTCCGTAGTAAGCGCCGCCACCTGCTGGTAGGCACCATAGTTGGGAACCTCCAGGTATACCCGGGTATCCTTAAGAGGGTTCCCTTCTTCATCCAGGATCTCCAGGACAAGCTCTGCCGTATCCCCATAGTGGTCTGTAACATTGATAAAAGATGCGCTTCCCCTGCGGGAAATCAACTGCTGCTCCCCTCTGGGCAGGCCAAAGCACCGGGCATGTACCAGGACCGCCCTGGACGCCGCATAGGAAAACCATCCCTGGTCCAAAACCGGTTCCGGTTCACATGCCCCCAGATAATGCCATCCGCCATGGCACCAGACCTCCACCCAGGCATGGTTGTCATCGCAATGGGCCCACCAGGGCGCATACACCTGCCTTGCGGCAATCCCCACGCTTCTTAAAACCGTCACCGCAAATACAGATTCCTCCCCGCACCTTCCGAAACCGCTTTTATAAACGGTAACCGCATTTGCGGTGCGGGCGCTTGCCTGATGGTAGGTGGCCATACGGGCACACCACATATTCACCGCAAGGATGGCCTCTTCTTCCTCCATATGCATGATTTCCTGCCAGACCATCCCGAAAAACCATTTCCGGCAGTCCTCGATCCATTCATTGTTAATCCGGTACGCCGCAACATTTTCCATAAAAATATCCTCCGGCAGCGCCCGGCACCATTTTACATTTTCCCGCAGGAAAGCCGCATGCTCCGCAAAGCCGCGCAGGACTTCTTCCTCCACGTCCACTAAGTCGCAAAAAGGCATCCCTTCCCTATAATATGACAATATCGTTTCCTGTAAACTTTCCAATTGACGACCCCCTTCCTTATCCATTTACGCGCCGCTTTTCCCTGTCCAGGGACCTGTTGCAGCACGCCAGTTATCAATTTGTTTACTTTGCAGTATTATTATACCATTTGTTAACAGAATATGCTATCTATTTATTATTTTGTTTATTTTGGCTGTTCTTCCTTGTAAACTCTGCCCCCCTTTGATATAATAAAAATATTAAGCAACATTCCGTATAAAGATTAAGAAAAGTGAGGTGCTCCCATGGCCGAAAAAAATGTAACCTGCCATATTCCCAAACCTGCCATTGATTTTAACCCGCCCGTTTACCACGTCCTCCCGGCGGCGAAACCCTTCCACCTGGACGGAAATATTGAAAAGGATTTCTGGGAGGACATTCCCTACACCTGCGACTTTGCGGACATTTCCGGCCCCGGCTTCCCGGTACCCCGGTTCCGCACCCGGGCGAAAATGTGCTGGGACCAGGATAACCTGTATATTGCCGCCCTCTTAGAGGGGGACGAGATCTGGGCTTCCATTACGGAACGGGATGCGGTGATTTTCCACGATAACGATTTTGAGATTTTTGTAGATCCCGATTCCGATACCCAGCAGTACTATGAATTTGAGATGAACGCCTTAAACACCGTATGGGACCTGATGCTCACCAAGGCTTACCGGGACAATGGCTCCCCGGTGAACTCCTTTGACATCAAGGGCCTCCAGAGCGCGGTACACATTAACGGCGGCCTAAACAATCCCCAGGGGCGAAACAGCAGTTGGTCTGTGGAGGTTGTCTTTCCTTTCACCTCCTTTATGGAATGCCTTGGGGGCAAAAAACGCCCTGAAACCGGCGACTTCTGGCGTATGAACTTCTCCCGGGTACAGTGGCTGGTAGATGTAAAGGATGGGCATTATGAAAAGAGGCTGGGAAGCGACGGGACTTCGCCCCTGCCGGAGGATAACTGGGTCTGGGCCCCTACCGGCGTGGTCAATATTCATTATCCCGAATTGTGGGGTTTTGTATTCTTTACCGATTCTCCCCAAAAGGAATTTGCCATTCCTGAACTGGAAAAGCAAAAATGGGCGCTGCGTACCTTATATTATGAAGAGCATCGTTTTTGGGATGAAAACGGATGCTTTACCGACAAGCTGGAGGAGCTGACGTCCCTGCCGCCATCTTTCCCGGTCTGCATTGAAACCACCAAACACTTCTTTGAAATATCATGCCAGAGCACGGAGGGCGGAACATTGTACATACTCGCGGATGGAAAAACCGTTTACCTTCCGGGGGAATAACCCTACGAAAGGATTGGACTCTACATGAAAAAAATTACACTGCAGGATATTGCCATCGCTTCCGGCGTATCCCGCGTCACCATATGGAAAGCCTTTAACAAACCGGAGAGCGTATCAGACGCTCTCCGCACCAAAATCATCCACACAGCCCTTGAACTTGGATATCCCTTAAACCCGGAAGTCATTGACCAGAATGCGTCATCCCTCTCCCTTAAGGGACACTCCTCCCGCCTGCCCTTTCACATTGCCCTGGTGGTCTCCCGCCCGGAAACAAGCATATTCTGGGGAAAAATCATAACCAGCCTTTCTGAGGAATTGTCCCAGACAGATACCAGCCTTTCCGTGGTCTGCCTCCCCTTTGAGACAGATACGGATTATGTGCTGCCGGATGTCTTCACCGACGGCTCTCTTCATGGCCTGATCATTATGAACGTTTATTCCCATAACCAGTTCCATGCCTTAAATGAACTGCCCATGCCGAAAGTGTTCCTGGACTGTATACCCGGCATTCCCTTTAACGGACTGAACGGGGATTTGCTGCTATTTGAAGGACGCGACACCACGGAAAGCATTGTGCGCCATGTGGCAGGGCAGGGCTGCCGGAAAATTGCCTTTATCGGTGACATCCATTACGCCCGGACAAACTATGAACGCTATGCGGGATACCTCTCCGGCCTGGCACAGGCAGGTTTGCCCCAGCTTCCCCGTTACTGCCTTACCGGCCCTATTGCCTATGATTCCTATCAGGTGGAAATCAACAGTTTCCTGGACTCCTTTGAGGAAATGCCCGATATGATTGTATGTGCCAGCGATTATATCGCCCAGCTCACCTTCCAGCAGCTTATGCTGTTAGGCTACCGGATTCCGGAGGATATCATGCTCAGCGGTTTTGATGATAACTTCGAATTCGCCCATACCAGGCACATTACTACCGTCCATGTACAGAACAAAAATACAGGCATCCTCCTGGCCAGCCAGATTCTCCACAGGCTAAAGCATCCGGATACCGATTACCAGACTGTTTACCTAAGGCCCAAGGTGGTCTTCCGTTCTTCCACCCAGAAAACACCCGGGCGGGCTTCGTAGTTTATGCAAGCCGGGCAGGGGATGCCCCCTGCCCGGTCCTGCCACCAGTTCCCTCACAGGGCTTTGTAGCCAAAAAAGCCTGTTTCCTTCCTTTCCACCATCTGCACAAAATCCGGAAGTGCCATTTCCCCCAGATCCTGTTTTCCTTCCTCTGCATCCCTCGCCCTGACAGACAGGGTCTGTTTTTCCTGCTCCTTTTCTCCCAGGACCAGCATATAAGGCACTTTCAGTAGCTGCGCTTCCCTGATCTTGTACCCCAGCTTTTCCTCCCTTTGGTCCAGCTCTGCCCTGATATTTTGGCTTTTCAGCTTCTCCGTTACTTCCCCGGCATAGGCCAGGGACTTCTCCGAAACAGGAAGCACCATCACCTGCACAGGGGAAAGCCATACCGGGAATCTCCCTGCGTAGTGTTCAATGAGAATACCCATAAACCGTTCAATGGAGCCAAACACTGTGCGGTGTATCATAATAGGTCGGTGCTTCTCCCCGTCTGCCCCCACATAGGAAGCCTCAAAGCGCCGGGGAAGCTGGAAGTCCAGCTGAATGGTCCCACACTGCCAGGTACGCCCGATAGAATCCTTCAAATGAAAATCCAGCTTAGGGCCATAAAAAGCCCCGTCCCCTTCATTCACCATATAAGGGATACCCATCTCCCGGATGGCCCGCTCCAGGGCTCCCGTAGCCAGCTCCCACTCTTCCTGGGTCCCAATGCTGTCCTCTGGCCTTGTGGAAAGCTCCACATGGTAAGAAAAGCCAAACCGGGAGTAGACCTGGCCAATCAGCCTTACCACTTTTTGGATCTCCTCTACCACCTGCCCTTCCGTCATAAAAATATGGGCGTCATCCTGTGTAAGGCACCTTACCCGCATAAGGCCGTGAAGCTGTTCATGCCTGTGCACTACCCCCAGCTCCCCCAGCCGCAGGGGCAGTTCCTTATAAGAGCGGGGCTCCATCTTATAGACCAGCATGCCGCCCGGGCAATTCATGGGCTTAATGGCAAATTCCCTGTTGTCAATGGCCGTAGTATACATCTTATCCCGGTAATGCTCCCAATGCCCGGAAATTTCCCACAGACGGCGGTCCAGCATCATAGGTGTTGCGATCTCCTGATACCCCTCCCTTTCATGGAGCTTCCTCCAATAACCGATCAGCAGGTTTTTCAGGGCCAGCCCCTTGGGCAGGAAAAAGGGAAAGCCCGGCCCCTCCTCCATGATCGTAAACAGTCCCAGCTCTTTTCCCAGCTTCCTGTGATCCCGTTTCTTTGCTTCCTCCAGCATATGCAAATACTGTGCCAGCCCAGAAGCCTCCGGGAAGGAAACGCCGTAGATCCGGGTAAGCATCTTATTTTTTTCATCCCCCCGCCAGTAGGCCCCTGCCAGGGACAAAAGCCGGAATGCCCCGATCCGGCAGGTATTGTCAATGTGGGGGCCTGCACAGGACTCCTCATAGTCCCCCTGCCTGTAAAAGCTCACAGTTTCCCCTTCCGGGAGGGCCAAGATCAGTTCCACTTTATAAGGTTCCTTCCTCTCTGCCATAAAAGCAGCCGCTTCCTGCCTTTCCCTTTCGCAGACCTCCAGCGGCAGGGCTTCTCCGATAATTTTCCCCATCTCCTTTTCCACGTCTTTTAGCTGTTCTTCTGAAAAGGGGACGCCGAAATCAAAGTCATAGTAAAAACCGTTTGATATTGCCGGGCCAATGGCGCACTTGGTATCCGGATACAGCCGCTTCACCGCCTGGGCCAGCACATGGGCGCTGGTATGCCAGAATGCCTCACGGACTTCCTTTTCCTCAAAACTCCCCTCATAAATACTTCCATCCCTTCTTAACACTTTCATCTTCCACTTCTCCTTTCCTACGAAATAAAAAAACACCCTTAAATATACGCTCTACGCATATATCTAAGGGTGCCATCGCACGGTTCCACCTTAACTTTTCACTTCAGATTCTGGGCAGGCTCACTACTGCTCCTGAAAATCCTATCCTTTAACGCAGGCATACGGTAACGCTTAACAGCTTACACTTTAGGCATTACAGCTCCGGAATGGTTTTCCCATTCATTCCCCATAAGCGGCTTCCACCAAACGCCCCTCTCTCTGGATGGTTCCTGCACGGTACTCTTTTCCGTCATTGCTTTTCATTTCCTTCTCCCTGGGAGTAGGATCATTTTTGTTAATGATAACACGGCCTTTCTGTGTTGTCAAAGGAAATTTTATCCCATTTGGCAACAGAAAGTATGGGAAGTTTATTTCCTTTTCTTGAAAAACCAGATATAATAATAAAACCAATGGCAATTTCTATCAAAAAATCAGTAAAGGAGTTATTATGAAATATCAGAAAAAAATCATATTAAAAAATGGTATGGAATGTTATTTGAGAAACGCAGCCGAAAGTGATGGGCCCCTTGTATTAGAGAACTTTAATCTCACCCATGCCGAAACCGATTATTTACTTACATACCCCGATGAAAACAAGTTTGATGCAGCCCAGGAAAGCCAGTTTCTGAAAAAAAAGGCTGATAGTGAAAATGAGATTGAGATGGTGGCTATGGTCAATGGCGCAGTCATAGGGACCGCCGGGATCCAGGCAGTTGGCATGAAATATAAGGTGCGGCACCGTGGGGAATTTGGCATGAGTGTCCTGAAAGAGTTCTGGGGGCTTGGAATCGGGCGGGCATTGATGGCTTCCTGTATTGAATGTGCAAAGGCTGCTGGCTATCACCAGCTTGAACTGAATGTGGTCGCTGAGAATGTAAGGGCTTTATCCATGTATGAAAAAGCAGGGTTTGTTGAATATGGCAGAAATCCCAAAGGCTTCCGTTCCCGTATCACAGGATTCCAAGAGGTTGTTTCTATGCGGCTGGAATTGTAACCGGCATACAGGCCACTGCATAAATTTGAGTGAAAGATCTGTAAAATCTTTCACTCTTTTTCTCATAAGCCCCCTTAAATCTTCCCACAGAGATCAAAGCGATTATTTTGGCGGTATAAGGCTGCGGCCGCCGCCAGGATCATAAAGCAGATCACAGCCTTCAGATAACCCCCGTATGCTTTGGGAACGGCCCCTACAGCCACTGCCCATAAAATCGCCAGTACCGGTCCCCCCATTCCCCCAAGCAGGGAGGAGGCGCTTTGTTTCACGATACGTACTTCGCTCTCCCATTCCAGCACAGGTAAGTGTAAGTTGATGGTGATGCCATACACACTGGAAAACAGGATGGTCACGGCGGGAATCAGCAGCATCCACAAGATCTCCCCGGCTTCTGGCCTGCATGCGATAATGAGAAGCAGCTCTGACAGCAAATAAAAGGGCAGGATCAGCAGCAGGCCCATGAGAATCTTTGCATCCAGGATATTCTTTGTGGACAGGGGCAGGCTTTTGAGGATCCACCAGTTTTTGCCCTCCAGGGAGATGGATGTTGCTGTGGTGGCCATCATGCTGGACACACCGGCTATCACAAACGGGGCAGCCTGGCTTATATCAATGGGAACCGGCAAAAAGCCTTGAAAGGTCTCTGTGCCGGTTACGAGCAGCGCCCCGGAAAGAACACAGCCCATGATCGGCCCAATGATGGTATTGGTCACATAAATGCTGGAAGAAAAGTACCGGGCAAACTCCCGCCTGCACAGTGAAAACAAAACAGAGCTGGCCTTCAGCGTCCCCATCTGGTAATCGTGCTTTGCCACACTCCCATAAAGAGCCTGGCAGATCTTCCGGAAGCAAAGGGCAACCCCTGCCGCTGCCACTGCAAATACCGCCAACGCCAGCAGGGTGTACGCTGCGCAGCCCAAAATATCCCCGCCAGTTATCGATGTGCCAAGCCACACCGCCGGTGGGTATACCTTTCCTAACAGCGCCATAACAGAGTCAGACAGGTTTTTCAGCATTTGGGGATCCATATTCTCCATTGCCGATAACCGGGATGAACCGTACATGATCCCTAATACCGCAACGATCGACAAGCCTGCGGAGGCCAGGCTTTTGTGGCGCATCCGGGAGGATATAGCGGTGATCACCGTGCCAATGAAAATTGAGGCAGCCATGGGGATAAGGGGGACACTCCCGATCCCAAGAAGCCCTGTGAAATAAAAGCCAATACCCGGATGGACGTTCCACGCATATACCGCCATACCAGGCAGGAACACCGCCAGCGCCAGCAACAGGTCTTCCACATACATCCGAAGTAACCGGCTGACGGCTACTGCCCCCTTTGGCAGCGGCAGTGCGCACAGGATGTCGTATCCTTCCCTCCGGAAGATCGTCCCTGCTGCTTTGAACATACCGAAAGCAAATATCAGTAAGCTGGAGATGGTGATAAGATAAGCAGGGACTGCCTCCCCCAATCCTAAGAAGATCATCCCATAGGCCAGGTTTCCCACATAAAAGACCACCATGGCAAGCAATAAGAGCCACACAGCCAGTAAGCCAAGAGATCTTCTTTTCACCCTTTTGTCCTTGGAAAACCGTATCACATTAAGCCCGTAAAGATTACAAAGCTCCAGCTTTGCCAGTATCTTGATCTCTTTAAACATGCACTGCCACCTCCATAAAGATAGATTCCAGGGACTGCCCCTGTTTCACAATGGCTTCCATATCACCGGAGGCAACCAGCGTCCCTTCCCTGATAATGGCCACTTTATTGCACAGCTTCTCCGCCACATCCAGCACATGGGTAGAAAAGAAAATGGCACCCCCTTCTGCGCAGATACTGTGCATGATATCTTTGAGTATCACTGCGGCTTTGGGGTCAAGCCCCACAAAGGGTTCATCCAGGACCAAAAGCTTCGGCTGATGGACCAGGGCGGAAAGCAACGCCAGCTTTTGCTTCATTCCATGGGAATAGGTGGAGATGAGATCCCCCAGGGACGCCGTGATCTCAAATGCTTCTGCGTACTTTTGGATCCTCTCCTCCCTGTCCTTTGCCCCAACGGCAAAGACATCGGCAATGAAATTCAGATATTGAATGCCTGTAAGGTACTCATACAGATCCGGGTTATCCGGGATGTAGGCAATTTGGCGCTTGCAGGCAAGGGGGTCTTTCCGTATATCCTTTCCGCCAATCTGTATGGTCCCGGCATCAAAGTCCTGAATGCCGGTGACACATTTGAGTGTGGTCGTTTTCCCTGCACCATTGTGGCCAATAAAAGCGTAAATATCCCCCGGCGCAATGTGCAGGCTCAGGTCTGTGACCCCCTTGCTGCTTCCTTTATAATGTTTCGTCAGATGTTCCATCTTTAACATAATGATCCTCCATTCTTGCCCAGCCCGCGAATTTGGGCGCAAACACAAATTTACCTGTTAAAAATCTATTTTTAACAGCACTCTCCTTCTCCCTCCGCTAATCTGCGGACAAGCCTTTGGAATTCCTCTTTTTCCCTCAGGCTGTCAAAAGCAGAGTGCTGCAAAGCTTTGCACAGGCTCTGACAGATAAAACTTTTATCCCGGGGCGCCATGCTTCCCAGGGGCAATCCTTCGATCCACCGGTCCAGCCGGTCAAAGTAATCGTCTCCATGAAGCACAGCCTGCTCTGCCTTCAGCAGTTTTCCCACACATGTCCCAAAAAGGCGGAGCCTGGCTAACGCTTCCCCCTCCCTCCCATTTACCGCATAAACCATGGCTGACTGGAAATGAAACTGCGCGGCTGCGTTGGGTTGAAGTTCTTCCAGGTGATACAGTTCCATGATCCCTGTGATACGCCGGATAGTCTCCTCGCACTGATCTATATCGTCTTCATTCATGGACAGGGCCAGTATGGCATCGCCTGTGAAATCCAGCAAATCCAAATATTGCTTTACCTGGACATAGTCCTTTGCCCTTTCCCTATCTCCGGATAATTGGTACGCCTGTACCAGCAAGGTTCCCTTCTGCCCGGCAAGGCGGCTGGGATCTGCAGCAGGTTCCAACGCTTCAATGGCCTCTGCCGCATTTCCAAGCTGGAGGGATAACCCTGCCCTCAGAACCACAGCGTCGCTGCAAACGCCCACATCACTGCAGTTTTCTACGATCCGGTCACACCATCCCACCGCTTCCTGAAGGATGGACCTGCGTTCCTCCTCTGTCCCTGCCAGCATGGAATGATTCCAGTACAGAATCCCAAGCTGGAGCAGAAGGGGATAGCAGGCATAATATTTATGGGCGATCTTCCTAGCCCTCTCCAGGGCATCCGCAAAGGGAAGGGACGCAAAATCTCTCGACAGGTCTGCATATTGACGCCGGATCTGCTGGCTGGAAAGCTGGGCTTCATATCCGATCAGTTGGTCTACTGATACATCAAAATATGCGGCAAGCTGGGGCAAAAGCAAAAGGTCTGGCGTATTGATCCCTTTTTCCCATTTGGATACAGATGCTTTGGTGACACCCAGGAAATCAGCCAGCTCTTCCTGGGTCAGCTTCTTTTCATGGCGGAGCCTTACGATATTGTCCGATAAATTCAATTTATTCATGGTCTTTATTCTCCTGCATCCCTCAAAGTATTCTTTTTGTCATTATTATAGCAAGAAGCGCCTATGCCATTCAATCGACCATCACGATACTTTAGTATATAAAATCAACCAATAGGAAACACTTCCCCGTGCAGCGCCTTAGTGACAAATACTTTATATTTTGCAGTTTCAATCATTTTCACAATCTTGTCATATGTTTGTTTATAATTTTCCGGCAAAATCAATTCATTTCCCATTTGGTCTTCTTCCCGTTTTTTGTAATTTTCTATTTCGGAGAGGTATTGCTCTTTCTTAGCAATAAGGTTATCTATTGCCAAACATTTTTGTTTAAGATAATCTGCTATTTCTTTCTGTTCTTCATAAGCTCCAAACTATCTGCGGATTTGAAAATGTCTGACGAAGATATTTCTTTAAGCAGTTTACCATTATGTAAAAAACTGTAGTCCGTTGCAATATGTTCTAACTCATCCAAGATATGACTTGATATAATGATTGAAATATTATTATCTGCGTTAAGTTTCAGAAGCAGTTTCCTAAATGCAATAATTCCCATTGGATCAAGCCCGTTAGCAGGTTCGTCCAGTATTAGGAGTTTAGGATTGTGAAGTAATGCGCTGGCAAGTGATAACCGCTGCTTCATACCTAAAGATAAATGTTTTGCCCTTTTTTGCTTTTGACCATATAATCCCACTAATTCTAAAGTCTGATTTGCACAGTCAGTATCTTTTTTTCCGCAATATTGCAGTTGGCTGATATATAGGTTTTCCAAAACAGACAAATTAGAATATAGGGCAGGCGCTTCAATCATAAACCCGATATTTCTACGTTCCTTTATCATCTCTGCTTCTGTATTGGCATTCGCTAATACTACCTGGCCGGAAGTTTGCCGCGATAGTCCAGCCAAAATGCGAAACAATGTCGTCTTTCCCGCACCATTTTCACCAATAAGCCCGTAAATACTTCCTGTTGGCACTGATAAAGACACTTCCTGTAAAACTATGGTGTTCCCATATTTTTTGCATAGGTTATTTACTTTTAAGATATATTCTTCCATGTATAAGCGTTCCTTTATTTAATAAAATATACAAAAAAGCAGAGCTAATAACTATGAATAAATTACTCATGCGTTATCGGCTCTGCGTCTGTGCGTCTGGCTCTTTGATAACAAATATCTGATATTCTTTTGCTTCAATTAAACTTTCCTGTTTACATTTAGGACAAAATAGGGGAAAATTTATAAGGACGGTATCTTTGCGGACTTTAGTCCTTGTTTTACTTCCGCAGAAAGGGCATAAAATCCAGTCTATTTCACCCATATAAAATCATACTCCTTTGCCGGCTCTTGAAGATTGTTGTCTTTGTCCCCTTTTTTCCTATATTCTTTGATAGCCTTGTTTCTAAGCGGTATTCCAACGCCTATTAAAAGCCCTACGGCCAAAACAGTAAAATCCATGCCCTCACCTCACATTTCTTTATTTTTCAATATCTTAATAGATGCCGATATGGAAACAACATACATTGCAATAACAAAAATGATAGCTAATAACATTAGCAGAACAGGGGAATTGATAACTGTAAAAAGCAGCTTATTTTCACCGACAGGAATTTTTGTAATGAGTAACAAGGTCATCAAAAATCCTGCAACCGGGATATACATAAATACTCTGCCTTTGATAGAACCAAGTTTATAATATCCGGGCAATTGAAAAACTGTATAAAGAGCAAAAAGGAATATCCCTATGACAGCAGCACTTATATAATCGAATATATTAATGCTTTCTCCCAAAATAGTTAATATGACAGGGTGTGTAATTAAAGAAAATATTAGTGCAGTGAAACCCATGATAATGATAAAAATATAGCGCCCAATAACCATGTCACTTTTTCGGATTGGCAAAATGCCGTAAAGCCGTTCCATAGAGTTCTTTTCTGTAATAGAAAAGGTATATCCCGTTGTCATTGCAATAAAGCACATTGCAAATGAAATTCCTGTCAACAAAGAACGGTTAATGGCGGCAAATATAACAGGCAATACCATTGTGAAACATATTGTTTTCACATAAGGCTTTATTAAAGAAAAATCCAGTTTTGCTGATTTCCAAATATTACTCATACTGTCCACCCCTCTTGCTGGTAAATACCACAATATCGTCAATGGTTGCCGGTTCCACATTTAAGTGTGCAAACTGTTTCAAATCCTCGGTTTTAACAAGAGCTTCAAATCCAGTTGAGAAGTTCCTGATACCAAAGATTTTTTTGTTCAAATCCACAGATAGTTCTTCACACCCACCTTTGACTATTCTAAAACTATCTATAAACTCATCTTTACCGCCACTAAAAAACAATTCCCCATAACTGATATAGGTAATGTAGTCAGCAGCCCGTTCCAAATCCCCGGTAATATGGGTAGAGAACAAAACGCTGTGTTCCCCGTCTTCAATATATTCCGACAAAATATGAAGAAGTCCATCTCTTGAAACAGGATCAAGCCCGCTGGTAGGTTCATCTAATATTAATAATTTTGCATCATAAGAAAAAGCACAGGCAAGCATAAGTTTCATCTGCATACCTTTGGAAAGTTCTTTTACCTTTTTAGAGGGTTGGATATGAAACCTTTTCAATATTTCTGAAAATTTTTGCTTATTCCAATTTTCATAAAAAGCTGATACAGACTTTTCAACCTGTGAGATTTTCCACTCATCACTAAAATAATTGGAGTCAAAAACAACGCCTAAATTTCTTTTTGCTTCCTGTTCGTTGGCAATATTGTCAAATCCTAAAATCTTTACTTCCCCACTTGTACGTTTTAACATATTCAGTATGAGTTTTATCGTGGTAGTTTTTCCAGAGCCATTTGGCCCGACCAGTCCCATAATATACCCTTTTGGTAAAGTAAAGGTAATGTCATGTAACCGGAAACCCTCAAAAGATTTTGATAGATTTCTTACTTCTAAATAATTATTCATCTGTTTTTTCCTCCATTAAAATACTCAAAAGATGATGTAATTCTTCTTCTGAAAGATTTGCAACACGCGCCGCGTTTATTGCTTCCGATAAGTTATTTTCTATCTTGCAAATTAGCTGTTCCCGCAAAAGTTCAGAACCCTGTCCTAAAACAAAACAACCCCGTCCTTGAATATTCTTTACAAATCCCTCCTGTTCTAATTCCGTATACGCTCTCGTTACAGTCAAAACACTAATTTTTAATTCTTTAGCAAGTGTCCGTAATGAAGGAAGCGTTTCGTCTTTTTGTAAATCACCGGACATAATAGCCGATTTAACTTGCTGCTTAATTTGTTCATATATCGGTATGCCCGATATATTTGAAATAATGAGTTTCACAATCCATCTCCTAACCGCTTATACTGTTATGCTTTTATGCAAAACAGTATAACACACAAAACAGAAAGTGGCAAGAGAAGAATAACAAGCACTGCCCATGTCCGGACACTAGGAGAAATTCCCCATACTTCCCTACCGTCCGTATGATGAAATTTCCATAGGAAATGTATCCAAACTGACTTGGAAAGCCAGTTTACCCTCCTTTGATTTCCTTTCCTCTTTTTCTCCACGACAAACGCATGAGTTAATTAATTGTGAATGAATTCTTTTTTTTGGTATGATAAAAGAAAAAGGGGATTTTGCCATAAATGAATTATTGGAGTGGATGGAATATATTGAAGATAACCGTCAACAGGCAAAGGTAAGGCATAAACTAAAAGATATTATTGTGACCGTGCTTTTTGCAACACTCGCAAATGTGGATGACTGGGTGGAGATGGAATATTTTGCCCACTACCATGAGGAATATCCCTAAAAATATATTGAACTTGCGCACAAATCAATAATGGCAATACCACGCCTCCGGCAGCCAGCACGACCAACGCAGCGGGAACTTTAATCTCACTAACTCTGCTGGTACTCTTCGGAACGCTGGTATCAACGGCCACAACTAGCCGTCGCGCGGGGCTGATAATGTCTGGGGTTCAACTGGCTTAGGCGGTTACAACCTCAACTTTAATGCCGCCGATGTACACCCGTCGTAGGATCCGGACAACCGTTGGAACGGTTTCTCCCTCCGCTGGTTTTGGCCGAGGCGGGTGCCGATCTTTCCGCAAATTTTATAGGAATCCTGGTATAATGGAACTGCCGGGCCCATAAAATTCCTCTCGTTGTTATTTGCATACAGTCATAAAAACAAAAACGGACGGCACCGCACCGGATTGTACAGGTTGCCGTTATGGGCGGGTCCGGCTTCCTCTGATGCCTTTTTTCTTGCCATGATTGTTGGGAAGACCAGCTGTCTGCCTGCCGTGTACAGAACTATGGCCCTATGTACTGGAGAACCACCCAAGCAAAATCAGCGCAGGATATTCTCATAATCTTGCAGGTCATGGTAAATGCCTTCAACATAAGCCCGGTCACCGTCTATGGTATACACCATCAGATACTTATGTTTCCGGAAATGGATTGTACGGTAGCCTCTGGCCCGCAGTACGCTATCATCACAAAGTTTCAGCGAGCCCACCATATGGGAAAGGCAGGCTACCGTATCATCAAAATCATCCGCAACGCTCGTTGCTGCCTGTTGGTTTTGAAGTTCATAAACAAGATAATTTATAATTTCCCGGAAATGCGTTTGTGCCCGTAGAGACAGGACGACATCATATTCCATACTCTTTTCTGACCTCCGCAATGAAATCCCCGGCTTCCTGATATTCGCCGTTCTGAATCTGTTGACGGGAAACTTCTAAGTCTTTATAGATATCCTCCCTGCTTTTTAGTGGGAATGGGCATCCCGCGTCCCGCCGCTGGAGAAGCTTCCTGGCAAAATTCTGGACCTCTGCCAAATCAGCTTCCGGCATGACTTTTATCATAGAAATCGTATTCTCCAACATCGTCATGGCATTACTCCTTCCTGACTGGTTATGGTATCGTGGTTATTATGTCTCACCTATGCCCATATTATAGCATCTTATTTTGAGAATAGAAACCACCTGCCGTTTTGTTTATGGTCTTTTTATTTTTGATGTTCAGATAACGGCGTCACTATGGCTCGGGAGTTTGACAGTTAAATAATCCAAAAAGTACTCGCAGGTCGCACATAACCTGTTTTTTTTGTGTCAATTTATTTGTTTTTATATATGTTATTTTATGTTATTGTGTGATATAATAGGAAGAGGAGGGATGATATATGAATCTTCACATAACAAAATCTAAAAATGCAGAGTCTTTTTATATCTGCAAATCTTATGTAAAAGCAAATGGAAGCACTTCTTCTACAATTGTACGCAAGCTGGGAACTTTAGAACAGCTTCTTCCGGAGCATGGCCCTACAAGAGATGACGTTGTTGCATGGGCAAGAAATGAAGCGAAAATAGAAACTGAAAAATATAAAAAAGAAAAAGAAGCAAAAACAGTATTGATCCCATTCCACGCTGACAGGCAATTAGATTATGGTAAACAGACCTTCTTCCGCGGCGGCTATCTTTTTCTCCAATCCGTTTATTATCAGCTGCAAATGAATAAGATCTGCCGGAAGTTAAAACAAAAATATAAATTCAAGTATGATATCAACGCAATTCTGTCTGACTTGATCTATACAAGGATTCTGGAGCCTTGCAGCAAGCGTTCTTCTTACAAGGTGGCATAAAGCGGTAAATCTGATGTAACAGCCAAAAATCATCAATGTGTGAAATGATGTCAATGGATTTCTCTTGATCTGCCTTGATAAGTTTTTCTCTGTCGCTCATGCCACACCCTCCTTGTCGTCCGCAAATACTTTGACAAAGGAATAAATCTTAATCAGCCATTCCAAGTTACTTATTCCTGATAACATTTCTACAATGCGGTTGACGTAAAATTCTTTACTGTTCATGCCTTGACACCGCCTTTCTTCACAGACAATATGCCCATGATGAAACTGTATATGCTTTCGATAATAGCGGTATTTTCCGTTTCGGACACAATGCGGATAATCTCGGCTTTGTAATCTTCCTTACTCATTCCCCACACACGCCCCTTTCTTCCATGTCCTTAATGCGCTTTGTTGCCTGTTCTTCTCGGTAAGCGTATCTTGTTGCGCCATAGATAAAATGCAAATAGGAAATGTTGGTTACATCTTCAAGCATGGAAACAATTTCTTTCTTGTAGTCCTCTAAGTAGTCCATCACTCTCTTACTCATGCGCTACCTCCTGCCCCTTATGCAACATAAACTTTTCCCACATCTGCCGTAATTCTGCCGTTATGCTGTCGGGAAGCTTCGCTTTTCCATAGACTTTCAATCCGATAAAGGTATAGCAGTAGTCAACAATGTTTTCTTCTTCCAATGCCGACACAAGGGCAATAAGTTTCTGTTTAGTATCTGTCATGCCTTGCCACCTCCCGTCTTGCCATTCCCTCCGGCAAATAACTGGGAGATTCGCATAAAATGTTTTTCCTCCTGCAAATCCTCCAAGACTTCTTCAAGCCCCTTTACTACTACCGGCTGTAAGCCAATAGGGATTTTGCAGATTTCGGGGTTTGCGTAGAATTTCTCTAAAAATACTTCACTAAGCATTTTCCCGCCCTGCCTTTCCTGCTTCATATCCAAGTGAAAAAGCAAACTCTAACACTTTCATTTCGCCCATGTCGGCATAGCGCGAGATTCGGATTAAGTTCAGGAGGTTATCTTCCCCCATAAGTGCCAGTGCGTCCCCTGTCTTGATTTTTGCTGTCTGTTCTTCGTAGTGCTTCACAAGGCGGCTTATTTCTTTCCTGTTCGGCTGATTCCTCCATCTATAAAGAAATGCTTTGATTCTCTTTGCAAACATCACCGCGCACCGCCTTTCAGAACGTGGCTTACTACTGATACGGCAAGTGTTACCACAAAAGCGATAAACCAAAAACGGGTGCGTTTCTGCTGATACATCAAAACTTCCGATGCTAATGTCATATTCTGTTTCTTCATAATTTTTCTACCAATCCTTTCATTTTTCAACCGGATATGGTATATTTTTAATATCCGGCTTTGCTATGTGTCCGGGTTACTTGCCCTTGTCAGAGATTGCGGCTCTGTGAGGGCATTTTTATTTTTTCTCTGATCTGCAACACTTCCTTTCTATGGCTCGTCTTTTATGACGAATGGTATTGTTTACGGTTCCTTGCTTCGTCCGAAAAACATACAAAGCATTGTTTTAGGCTGTCAGATAGCCAGATAAGAGAATAGACGCTATCCCATAAGAAAACGGAATGAAAAGGCATTTAGCGGAGACGGTTGCTCCTATTTACAATCGTTTTTCTTGATTTCCGCTTTCAATACTTCTGTCACAAACTGCTTCATGCTTTTTTCCTGTTTAAAAGCCATTGACCTTATCGCTTTATGCAATGTTTCATCAATTTCAATTACCAATCTCTTCATGTTTTCCTCTCCTTTCTCTGTTTTGTTTATTCTATCATGTAATATTTATTCTGTCAATAATATATTTATTCTTATTTGAATTTAATTTGTGAGAACAGATTTTTTATGTTAAAATAAAATAAACAGAACAAAGGAAGTGATAAATGCTATGATTGATAAATTTTCTTCACGAATAAAAGAACTCCGAAAAAAGTCAAATCAAACACAATCACAATTTGCAGAATTCATTGGCACAACACAAGGGGCATTATCTGGATATGAAAACGGAGACCGCACGCCATCATATGAAATATTGGTCAGCATCGCTCAAAAATGCAATGTTTCTATAGACTGGCTTTGCGGCCTAAGTGACACCATGACACTTGATAACAATATCACCACTTATAAAGATATATTCAGCCTATTCATCACCGTACTTGATGCCCGATACGATAATAAAGAAAACATTTCCATTATTGATATTATTGATACGGAAACATCAGCAGTAACTTTAACTTTGCATAAAGACCAAAATTTTCAAGATTTCTTTTCCAAATGGCGTGATATATTCAAACTCCATTGTGAAGGAACTATTGACGATGATTTATACCAAATGTGGATAAAAAAGCAATTAGATTGGTATGATAAACCTATTGACGGTGTGCCATTCTAAAGAATCTGCCAACTAAAGAAGGAATGAAAAGAAGAATGAAAAACAAAAACTTCTTGCTTCCTACTGCCGGATATGCTATATTATAGACAGAAAGAAAGGGAAAGCCATAGAAACGGCTCTACCCCAACACATGATTTCTACCTATTCTTTTAAAATAGGCAAGCCGTCACTATTGCAGTAGTGGCGGCTATTTCTTTTTTCCCTTGTAAATCTGATAAATCAAATTAGCAAGGGCAACAATGAGTATTCCAATCTGAATTAAATCAGCATATGTAACATACATTGTATCGCCCTCCTTTCTTTCTTCTGGAGGGCTGTTATACCCTCCGAAAATACAAGAGGGGTAAAGCCGCCATTTAAAAAATGTCATTACCCGATAGCCCCTTGGCAATAGCGAATGCCGCCTATAATAGCTTTTGGGATACCGCTTCTGAGGTAGCTACACGGGCGGCATTGGTTTCAGAATTTTTACAGCAATAAGTATAGAAGAGGCAGTCGATCAAAAGGAGTTGCCCCATTTTGGCGGCAATGGAACCGGACTGGATGGGGCTTTCATTATATCCGCAGATTAGGACCACATCTGCAAGTTCCGCGGCAAGGGAGTTGCGGAAATGGGTGATAAGGATTATTGGGACAGAGCGTTCCTTTGCGACGGTGAAGAGTTCCTGCAAGTCCTTGGTGGAACCGGAATAGGAAAAAAACAGGATCACATCTTCCGGCGTGGCCAGGGATGCGGCGATAATCTGCATGTGGGAGTCTGCAATATGGGTGAAAGTGGGAGTTACAACAGAAAAGCATGCCCAGGCTTCCATTGCCATGATGCTGCTGGCCCCCTGGCCGAAGCAGTAAACATGCCTGGCATCAGAAAGCATGTCCACAGCCTGCATGAAAGCGGCTTCGTCAAGCTGTTCCTTGGTTTCCTTGAAAGCAGTCAGGTAAGAATCTCCCAGCTTTTTACAAATAACGGACAGGTCATCATCGGAATGGATGGTGTCCAGGGAATCATAGGAGTCTGCAGTGGTACGTTCAGACTTGGCAAGGGCGATTTTAAGGTCATTGTAGCCTGTTAAGCCCAGTTGGCGGCAGAAGCGTGTAATGGTAGCTTCGGAAACGCCGCTGCTTTCAGCCAGGGAATTGATAGACAGGTACTGCACTTCTATTGTGTTGGATAGAATGTAATTTGCCAGCTTTTTGCCGGAGCGTGTTAAGGAATTGTAGCGTTCTGTCATGGAATCTAGTATGGATACAGCCACTGTTTGCGTCTCCTTTTAATTTTTGTTATATTATAAACGTTTTTGACTGCGATAGCAATAGTGTAACAGGGCAATTATGGCAATCGCTTCCGGGTTTGGTGCCTTGGGCATGGCGGAGGGCAGGCTTTAGGCAACGCCTGCCCTGGCCAGTCCCGTTGGCCTGGCAATGGATATCTTTCAGCTTACGGGAATTTTCAGGACCTGCCCGATATTCAGGATATCGCTGGTAAGCCCATTGAGCTTCCGGAGTGCTTCCACAGTTGTGTCATATCTTTGGGCAAGCAGCCAGAGGGTGTCTCCCGGGCGCACTGTATACTCAATATATGGCAGGGGCTGGGCAGAGGGAATTTTCAGGACCTGGCCGATATTCAGGATATCACTGGTAAGCCCGTTAAGTTTTTTGATGGCTTCCACGGTTGTGTTGTATCTTTGGGCGATCAGCCAGAGGCTGTCGCCAGGGCGGACCACATAGGTAATAGTTTCCCCGCCGTCTCCGGTATCAGGACCCGGGGATGGGATATTCTGCTGGATGCCCTGGTAAACATCGTACAGGGCTTTCCACGTCAGTGCCCCTACAATGCCGTCGGCGTTAAGCCCCATTACCTGTTGGAAAGCGGTTACTGACTGCCTGGTCCCGTTGCCGAAAATCCCGTCCTGGGCAGTGGCAGGTACACCGGGGTAATATTCGGAGATGACATCTAAAAGATACTGCAGGGTGGTCACATCCTGTCCCCGGGCTCCCTGGCGCAGTACGGCGGAAGGGGGGACGGTCCCTATTCCCAGGGTATTTCCCTCGCTGTCCAGCTCTGCAAGCCTTGCTACGGCTGTATAAAGGCTTGAAATTTTATACCAGGTAGCTTTGCCTACAATGCCATCAGGGGCAAGGTTAAAGACGTTCTGGAATTTCGTTACCGCGGCTTTGGTGCTCTCCCGGAAGACGCCCGGTTCATCGGTGATGGCAGGGATAGCGGGATAATTACGCCGTATCCGGTTTAGATAGGCCTGGATGGTCTCTACATCAAGCCCGGTGCTTCCTGTTTTCAGGGGAGTCCCGGGATAGGAGGAGATTGACCCGGTGATAATGTTGGTCTCGGCGATTTCAATATCCTTGGGATAATAAGAGCGCAGGATTTGCAAAGGGGAAAGCCCCTGGTTGGCAAGGGTGACGGTTCCCCATTGGGAAAGTCCCTGGCAGGTGGCGGTAGTCCCATTGCAGAAGGAGGTAAAATAAGGGGCTTTCTGCCCTTGCCTGCGGACATACTGGTTAAAGATTTCATCCACGGCCCGGCTGATGGATTCATATATGGGACGTCCGTACACAAAGTATTGGTCATAGGCGGTGCTGTTGGTGATATCGAAACTGTAGCCCCGGCTCCGGTACCCCGGAAGCGCTGCCTGTTCACAGGCAAGGAGTATCTGCAAAGTATTGGCCAGGAATTCCAAGTCAGCCAGGATGGACTGTAAAACGTACCAGAAGCTCCCCCTTTTTGATGTGGATTTGGTCTATCAGTTTCATGGCCAGAACCCGTTTGGTGTGGATATCAGTGTTTTGGAACACCCTCTGCCAGGTGGGAAGCGCACTGTCCGGTTCCTGCCCGGGCAAAGGGAAGGTATCGGCACGTTTTAAAAGTGCCTCTTTCTGGAGGATAATTTCCTCCTGTTTTTCCAGTTGCTTTTTCCGCCTGTTGATTAACAGGGTAAGTTCTTCCAGTGACAGGGGGTAATTTCCGGTCATGGCATTGGGGATGTGATTTTCCAGAACTTCTATTTCTTTTTTTAATTTCCACAGTTCCTGCTGTTCCCTTTGGGCGGTTTTTTCCAGGGTCTTTTTTTCTGCATCCCGGCAGGCGTTTATCTGTGCCTGTATGTCCTCTTTTTCAAGAAGCCTGGAAACGTATTGGGAGAGGGCTTCCAGCAAAACAGAATCTGTCAGGTCGGCCCGGTAGAGACAAGGCTGTTCATGGGAAACGTCCCGGCCAGCGCAGGGGCATTTATAGAAGGGGATTTTCCGGGCTTTCCGCTCACCGGTGCTTTTCAGCGTCCAATAGCTGTACTTGCTCCCGTTAACCATTTTGCTGCCGCAATAACCGCAGTATAACAGGCCGGCCAGGGGCAGTATCCCGTCGTTGCACCCGATGACATTTAGCTTTGGGCGTGCCGGTTTTCCCTGGAACTTTTCTCCCCGCTGGCGGCGCTGCTCCTGGACCCTGTCCCAGGTGTCCCTGTCAATGATTGTGATGGCTTCGTTGGGCTCTTGGGAGATGACCCAGTCTTTGCTGTCCAGCCTGTGATAGCTGCCGTTGACCCGTTCCCGTCTTTTGTAGGCGGTATGGCCTGCATAAATGGGATTGGTGAGGATGCTGGTAATGGCACTGCTTTTCCATGTGCCGTTGGGGGCAAGGTGTTTGTAGTATTCATTTTTGTTCATCTGTTGGGCTATTTTGGCGGAACCAAATTCCCTGGTAAGGGATAGACGATAGATTTCTTTCACAGCCTCTGCCTGTTCCGGCAGGATCACCAGATGCTTTAAGGCCCTGCCATGCTTGCTGATTTCGCCGGAGTATTCCAGGGCATAACCAAAAGGGGCACATCCGCCCATGAATTTCCCCTTTTGCACCAGCTTCTGGGCAGTATCCTTTACCCGCAGCCCGGTGTCCTTACTGCTTTTCTGGGCATTGGCATAGCGGAAGACCAGCATCATCATACCTTCAATGTCATCGGCGGACTTAGGGGAGATACATCCGTCTTTGACAGAATAGACATCCACATGGTACTTTTTCAATTCTACAATATATAAGGTGGTGTCTAGCATCAGCCGCCCTACCCTGTCATCCTTATAGGGCACAAGGATATCAAAAGCATTGTCCCTGGCGTCGGCCAGGATTTCCTGTAACACATCCCTTTCTTCAGCAGTATTTTTGTAGGCGCTGATACTGCCTTCAAAATATTCCTTTTCATCTAAAAGCCAGCCCTGTTGGCGGGCAATGTATTCCTTCAATATGGCTCTTTGGATAGATAAGTCCCCGTCAGCTTCCAATTGCTGGCTGGAGCTTACCCGCAATAACATCCGTACCCGTTTCATAAGGCTCCTCCTGGTTTATGGTTCCCCTCCGCTTTTTGCAGCTGTTCCTGTAAAGAGAGGCGCAAAATTTCCACCACCTCTTTCTTTATCCGGAGGCCGTCTGCAGAAGGGGCAGGAAATTGGGCATCTATTTTTATTTTATTTGGCTGGGGGATCGCTGGTTTTGCCATGAAAATACTCCATAGGGTTTTCTATAATAGTATTATCAGGGGGGCTTGCCATATGCCGCCGGGCTTTAACAATGCAGGTATTCCTCTTATTGCTTCCTGGGCAGGGAAGCAGCGTTGGTCCCGGTACCATTCGGTATACAGTTTCGGGTAGAATCAGAAAAGTTATGGGTACTATGAAAGAGCCGCTTGCAATACAAGCGGCCCTAGTGTATAATCTAACCAGAAAGGTTTATCGGACACGAAGTTCCGATTTGCCCTCAGTAAAATTTTAGCTAATTAAAGAAATAAGCGTCTAACTTTCTCAGGGTCGGGATGCTTATTTCTTTTTATGATTGTCTATGTAAGACAGAGCCGCAAAAATAACAAGCAATAATGTCAAAACTTCCATCACGCTCATGGGCATCACCCTCTTCTCCGTAAGACTAGAGGGCATCTATCAGAAAATCGCATCCTGCTTTCTGCTCAATATACAACCCCATTATAACATGAATACACATATTTCTCAATTAAAAATCAATATAAAGTGGATACCGCATGGCCTTTTATAATTCTGAATCTATATATAATGTCATATGCTGGAATAAGGATACAGAGGTAGGAAGATATATGGAAAGTGATAAATGCATACATATTGAAACTGCCTACAAAAAGAAAAAAGTGAAAGTCCATCTGAGATTTTCAGAAGAGCCGGATGATAGAAACGCTAAGTTGTTTTATGACGGCTTAAAGAAAACCTATATTGGAAAAAACGGATTATGGGATTTCCCTATAAAAGATTCAGCGTTAAAATGTAATAGCTAGGAACTGTCAATACATGATAAGAATGTGCCCATGGGATATCGGAACCATGGGCACAATGTTTAAGGAAGGCAGGGGTATGGGAGTTAAAAGAATAAGGACACTATTGAGGGTATCTTCAAAACAACAGCTGCATGAAGATGATATTCCGCTGCAAAGAGAGGAGACGAAAAATTATATAGCGAAACACCAGGACTGGGTATTTGATAAAGAGTATCTTGAGAAAGCTGTATCAGCATATAAGAACGGAGTTGAGGACAGGGAGATCCTTATGCAGATCAAGGAGGATGCCGAAAATAAAGAATTTGATATCCTCCTTACCTATATGACCGACAGGATAGGCCGAAGGGAGGAATACATATTTTACATCAACGCATTATATGAAGCCGGAATAGAGGTCTGGACTGTTAAGGATGGTAAAATAAAAAATGATGAGCATACAGATAGCCTGATTACATTTATCCGGTTCTGGCAAAATGAAGAAGAAAGCCGGAAGTTAGGCAAAAGGGTAAAAGATGCCTTGATTGGACAGGTGGAAAAAGGGAATTTTGTAGGAGGAAGGGCTCCCTACGGATACCGGCTTGTGGAGATATCTGAAAAAGATTCACACAAACGGAACCGGCACAAAATGGAGATCATAGAGCACCAGGCAGAAGTTGTACGGAAAATATATGGCCTGTACATACATCAGGGATATGGATATGAGAAGATAGCAAAAGAGTTGGACAAAGCAGGAATACAGGCTATTTCAACGGGCAAATGGAAAAAAGGTACCATATGCAGCATATTAAAAAATCCTATTTACATGGGATATTATTCCATACACCGCAGAGAGAGGGGGAAAAACTTTAAAAGGCTGGACCGTAAAGAGTGGATATTGTCAAAAGAACAGGTCAGGGACATTGTGATTGTTTCACAAGCTGACTGGGAGAAAGCACAGGAAATAAGGGAATCAAGGAAGTCACATTTAGAAGAAAGGAAGAACCATTCGCTTGCTTTATACGGACAACAATATTCTGCGTCTTTCAATCCAAGAGGCAGACTTTCATTGCTGGGAATAGCATATTGCGGCTATTGCGGGAAGCGGCTAAAAAGTGCCGGATATAACAATCATTGGATTACAAAGGACGGAACAGAAAAAGTTTCATGCATAGGCAGATACGGCTGCCAGGAAAAATGCGCGGAAAGAAGTTATTATTCACAGGATTTTTTAGAGAGTGCCGTGTTTGGGGTGGTTGAGGGCTATTTGGAAAACCTAAAAGAAGTAGACATAGCCAAAGAACTGGACGAAATGAAAAGGCAGAAGATGTTGGGCGTTGATAAGGAGCAAAAGAGAATATCTAAAAAAATAGATAAAGCAGTAAAGGATATTAAGACGTTAGAGGATACTTTGCCGGAGGCGCTTAGAGGGGAAAGCAGTATCCCTATAGAAAGGCTGACACGGCTGATAGACGAAAAAGAAAAAGAATTGACACAGTTAAGGCAAGACAGGGTAAGCTTGCAAAAGCAGATAGGGCAGGCTAATACCTATGACGGATTTTCAAAATTTATTGATATTGCGCCTAACTGGAGACAGGTATTTAAAGAGTCAGACATACCCACAAAAAGAATGTTACTGGCTTCACTGATAGAAAGGATTGACGTAAAGGACGGGGATATCAGCATCAAATTCAGGATTAGGGCCGAGGATTTTTTGAAGGATTCCAATATTGGAAAAATACTTGATACTATTGGCCCTGATACCATTCTGTATACACCCGGTTCAGTGCAAAAGTGATGATAGCGTAAATGTTGGCTCTCAGGGATGCCTCCGGCCAGGTAGCATATATTTCACTGCTGGCTACATTTTTCACATAATCAGGGAACGCTACCTGTACATTGGAAGCGGCGGCGTCCGGCATGCCAAGGTGTACTGTGATTGGGTTTGGGATCACCACCTGGCGCAAAACATATGGTTCAGCAACAGTCCCGTCCTGGCTGCGCCCTCCTGCCATGGCGACCGCAGGCTTGCCTATATGGATTTCAGTCTGGACGGGGCTTCTTTGCTTATCCTGCATGGGGACAAGGGCAAGGGGGAGAAGGGCAGTTTCCCCATCCAGGATGGGAATGTCTGTGACGTAGAGGGTGTTAAAACCGGACATTTGTGCCAGCACATTGTAGCTTATATAGGGAATCCCGGTAAAATACTGATTCTGGGAGAAGCTTCTCTCCAATGTCTCCAAAGGAAGCTTTTGGGTTTCGCCATTATCGTCTGTTTTCAGTTCATAGATCATGTTTTCGCGGTTATCCAGTATTTTAATAGTAACGTCCTTTAGGGGGACGGCTTCATGGGCGGTACGCGCCTGTATGGTAATATAACCAATTGCCATAAGTTTTCAGTTCTCCTTTTTCCTATATCACTAAAATATGAAGAAATGGAAGAACAGTTACCGGCTGTGGCTGAAACAAATGCCGGTTGCCATTGCCTGATGTTTTATGGTATATTTTCTTTAATGACAGCCACGGCGGATAACTGTGGGATAAAGGCGGGGGAAATGAAAGGGGAAGAAGAGGCGGTGATAGAAAAGGTTTTCAATGTCAGCGGCAGCTGTATGCCGGAGAGACATTACATGGTGGATATAGAAGAACGGCTGAAACATATAAAGAGGATGGTGGAAAAGGGGGATTATTTTACAATAAACCGCGCGCGCCAATATGGGAAGACAACAATCCTGAAAGCCCTGGGACGTTATCTGAAGGATGAGTATACAGTGATCAGCCTGGATTTCCAGAAACTGAGCCGAAGAGACTTTGAAACGGAAGAATCCTTTGTACAGGCAGTGGCAAGGGAAATCCTGAAAAAAACTGCCCTGAAAAAAGAGATGCCTGACAAGATCCGGGAGGGGCTTTGTGGCCTCCTTGGCAGGAAGGACAGCAGTATTGGGCTTGCAGAATTGTTTGGCTGTTTTGGGAGCTGGTGCAAGGAGGCGGAAAAACCGGTGGTTCTGGCCATTGACGAAATTGACAATGCGGCCAACAACCAGGTTTTCCTGGATTTTTTATCCCAACTTAGAAGCGGCTATATTGACAGGGACGAAGAGGCGGCTTTTTGGTCTGTGATCCTGGCAGGGGTATACGATATTAAAAATTTAAAGAGAAAGTTTGTTGGGGAACAGGAGCACAAAATGAACAGCCCCTGGAATATTGCGGCGGATTTTCTGGTGGATATGAGTTTTTCAGAAGAAGATATTGCAGGGATGCTCCGCTGCTATGAAGAGGACCGCAAAACTGGAATGGATATAATGGCCATGTCAAAGCTGATTTTTAGCTATACCTCCGGCTATCCCTTCTTAGTGTCCCGTATCTGCAAGACGGTTGACGAGAGGATTGCGGGCAGCGGAGAATATACAGGCAGGGGGCAGGCATGGACAAAAGCGGGTATTTTGGAAGCGGTGAAGCTTCTGCTTACAGAGAAGAATACGTTGTTTGAATCATTGTCAGGCAAATTACTGGAGTACCCGGAGCTGAAGGCTTCTATTTATTCCCTGCTGTTTAACGGGAACGTAATTCCATATAATCCCCTGAGTGAATCCATTGATATGGCGGAAATGTTTGGGCTTATTAAAAAATACCAAGGGAATGCGGTGGTTTCCAACCGGATTTTTGAAACCCTTTTGTATAATTATTTCCTTGGGGAGGAGATAATGGGCAGCGGCATATATAAAGCAGCCTTATGGGATAAAAACCAGTATATTCAAAATGGGCATTTAAATATGGAACTGATATTAAGGAAATTTGTGCAGCATTTTGAAGAGCTGTATGGCGGATTAGAAGAAGGGTTTTTGGAGGAGGCTGGCTGGAGGTATTTCTTGCTTTATCTAAAGCCGATTATCAACGGCGTGGGGAATTATTATATTGAGGCCCGGACACGCAATATGGAGCGTACAGATGTCATTGTAGATTACCGCGGGGAACAGTTTGTGGTAGAATTAAAAATATGGAGGGGAAATGCCTATAAGGAGCGGGGAGAAAGGCAGTTGTCTGATTACCTGGATTATTATCATTTGCGGAAAGGATATATGCTCAGCTTCAACTTTAACAAAAACAAGCTGCCAGGCGTAAAAGAAATCAGGTTGGGGGATAAAGTTTTAGTTGAAGCTGTTGTCTGAAGTGGCGGCAGGCATATAGTGGATGGAGGAGAGTATCATATGAAGCGATATATATTAGAATGCTGCGTTGACAGCACAGAATCAGCCATTGCAGCGGCGGAGGGCGGGGCCGACCGCCTGGAGCTGTGCGCCTCTTTGGTGATCGGCGGGACATCGCCGGGGCTTGCTTTATTTGAGCAGGTGAGAAAGCACAGCAATATTCCGGTCCGGGTGCTGCTGCGCCCACGGTTTGGGGATTTTCTTTACTCAGGCCATGAATTTGAAATTATCAAAAGGGAAGTGGCGCTGTTTAAAGAAGCAGGCGCTGAGGGGGTCGTGATTGGGTGCCTTAGGGAGGATGGCCGCCTGCACATGGAACAGATGAGGGAGCTGGTAAAGGCAGCGGGAAGCATGAAGGTGACCCTCCACCGTGCCTTTGACGTGTGCGCAGACCCCATAGAGGCGTACCGCCAGGCGGGGGAGCTTGGCGTGGATACGGTCCTTACTTCGGGGCAGGAGGAAAACTGCCTGGAAGGGATGCCTTTGATCAGCCGCCTGTGCCGCCTGCAAAAGGAGATACAGGGGCCGGAGATTATGGCAGGGGCGGGAGTGTGCCCAGGTGCCATCAGGCGGTTCCTGGAAGATACGGAGGTTACCTGCTACCATTTATCCGCAAAAAAAATACTGGAAAGCGGCATGAAGTACCGTAAAGAAGGGGTGCCGATGGGATTGCCGGTGATGAGCGAGTTCAGCGTTTACAGGACGGACCAGGAAGTGGTGGCGGAGGCGAAAGCGCTGCTGCAACAATGGGAAAGCAGCCAGGCAGGCAGGAAGCTGCACCCGGAGGAGGGGTAATGCCGAACACAACCAAACTGGCGCTGGAAGCGTCCCTGAAAAAGCTCCTGCTGCAAAAGCCCCTGGATAAGATAACCATAAACGATTTGGCCATGGACTGCGGCATCAGCCGGATGGCCTTTTACTATCACTTCAAAGATATTTACGATCTGGCGGAGTGGGTGTGCGTGGAAGATGGTACCCGGGCCCTTGCGGGCAAAAAAACTTATGATACCTGGCAGGAAGGGATGGGGCAGGTATTTGAGGCGGTTTTGGAGAATAAACCCTTTATCCTGAATATTTACCGTTGTGTCAGCAGGGAAAAGATTGAAAATTACTTATATAAGCTTACCTTTGGGCTGGTTGCCCAGGTAGTGGAAGAAAAGTGCCTGGAAAGCGGCCTTGCCAAAGAGGACAAGGCTTTTATTGCAGAATTTTATAAATACGCTTTTGTGGGCATTATGCTGGACTGGATTGGCGGCGGCATGAAGGAGGATTACAGGGAGATTGTAAGGAAGATGGGCGTTACCCTTTATGGGAATATTGCCAATTCCATCCATAATTTTGAGCAGGCAAAGGGCTGCAAGCCTGTTTCTTAACATAGGATTTTTATCAAAACAGGCGGAATGATTAAAAATTGATCATTCCGCCTGTTTTGTAAATAGAATTCTGGGGGTTTTTGGAATAATATAAAGGCATCAAAACAAAAACAAAGCGGTGAGCCGCAGGAATAAAAGAAAGGTGGTAATTTAAAATGGCAGGAAAAAAGAATATTGGAATTGGTGTTGCAGCCCTGGCGGCAGGTGCGGGCGCAGTAGCGGTAGCGGCAAAGAAGCACAAAAACGGGGGAAGGGTGGCATCCAAAAAATCAGCGCCCGCACCCGGGGGGCAGCAGGAATACCGTAATACGGAAAGAGGGAAAAACCAGAAAAACAGCAAGGGGATTTATTATTCCAACGGCAATTATGAGGCTTTTGCAAGGCCCAAAAAGCCGGAGGGTGTGGACGGGAAAAACGCCTATCTGGTAGGCAGCGGGCTGGCCTCCCTGGCGGCAGCGTGTTTCCTGGTCCGCGACGGGCAGATGCCTGGTTCCCACATTCATATTCTTGAGGCTATGGATGTGGCTGGGGGCGCCTGTGATGGCATCAACGACCCTGTGAGGGGGTATGTGATGAGAGGCGGGCGGGAAATGGAAGACCATTTTGAATGCCTGTGGGACCTGTTCCGCAGTATCCCATCCCTGGAAACGCCGGGCGTATCGGTCCTGGATGAGTTTTACTGGCTGAACAAGGAAGACCCTAACTATTCCCTGTGCCGTGCTACGGTCAAACGGGGAGCGGACGCCCACACAGACGGCAAGTTCCATCTGAGCCAGAAGGGCTGTATGGAAATTATGAAGCTGTTCATGACTAAGGATGAGGATTTGTATGACAAAACCATAGAGGACGTATTTGACGAAGAGGTATTTGGCTCTACCTTCTGGCTGTACTGGAGGACGATGTTTGCCTTTGAGAACTGGCACAGCGCCCTGGAGATGAAGCTTTACTTCCAGCGTTTTATCCATCATATTGCCGGGCTCCCGGATTTCAGCGCACTGAAATTTACTAAGTACAACCAGTATGAGTCATTGATCCTCCCTATGCAGAAGTATTTGGAGGCAGCAGGGGTTGACTTCCAGTACCAAACGGAAGTGACCAATGTGATTTTTGACATCAAAGACGGCAAAAAGACGGCCACAGCCATTGAATGCAAGGTAAAGGGCGTGGAAAAAGGAATCGTGCTCACGGAAAATGACCTTGTGTTTGTGACCAACGGAAGCTGTACGGAAGGCACCATCTATGGGGACCAGGACCATGCGCCTAACGGCGATGCAGAGGTAAGGACCAGCGGCTGCTGGAGCCTGTGGAAAAATATTGCAAAGCAGGACCCGTCCTTCGGGCATCCGGAAAAGTTCTGCTCTGATGTGGCGAAGACCAACTGGGAGTCCGCAACGGTCACCACTTTGGATGACAAGATCCTTCCTTATATTACCAATATCTGTAAACGGGATCCCTTAAGCGGAAAGGTGGTTACAGGGGGGATTGTAAGCTGCAAGGATTCCAAGTGGCTGATGAGCTGGACGATTAACAGGCAGGGTCAGTTCAGGGAACAGGATAAGGATAAAGTGTGTGTATGGGTATATGGGCTGTTTACGGATGTACCGGGAGATTTTGTGAAAAAGCCCATGAAGGAATGCACCGGAAAGGAAATCACACAGGAATGGCTCTACCATCTGGGCGTGCCGGAGGAGGAGATTTTGGGCCTGGCGGAAAACAGCGCGGTATGTGTCCCCACTATGATGCCTTATATTACTGCTTTCTTCATGCCCAGGGCAAAGGGGGACCGCCCGGATGTGATTCCTGATGGCAGTGTAAATTTTGCTTTCCTGGGACAATTTGCGGAAACCCCCAGAGATACGGTGTTTACCACGGAGTATTCGGTAAGGACTGCGATGGAAGCAGTGTACGGCCTGCTTGGGGTAGACCGGGGAGTGCCGGAGGTCTGGGGCAGCGTTTACGATATCCGGGATCTGTTAGAAAGCAGCGTGAAGCTGATGGACGGCAAATCCCCTCTGGAAATCCAACTGCCAGGGCCGCTGAACGTTTTGAAAAAGCCTGTGCTCCGGGTGGTGAAGGGGACGGTGGTTGAAAAGCTGCTGCTGGACCACGGAATATTAAAGGAAGGCATGAGGCAGGAAAGATAAATTGCCATATTATTTTTGGCATGTACAGAGAAAAAGGCTTCGGGAATAACACCTTGAAGCCTTTTACCGTTTGAAAATAAATCTTATAACGGGAAAAACAGAAAACCTATTGACGCGGCATATAAAAGGTGATAATAATTATCATTATGTATAAAAATAATACGGAGAGGGATGTCGTTATGTTGGAAAGATTGAATCACATGAAGATGAAAAACAAGCTTAATTTCGGTTACAGGGTAGTCATTGGATTAATGATAATATCAGCGATATTCAGCATGATAGGCATGGGGATTATATACGGAAGTCTCCAAAATTATGCCAATGGCGCCCAGAGGGCGGATACTGCAGTAAGGAACTGCAGGATTAACATTAATATTGCCGCCAGGAACATCCGCGAAATGCTGCTGAATGAGGACGAAAGTACATATAACAACTACAAGGCAGTAGTTGAGCAGCGCTTGCTGGATGTAAGTGTTGAACTGCAGGCCATAAGGGATACAGGGCTGGTGGACCAGGGGCTTTGCCAGCAGTATGCCGACGCCCTGGATAAATGGGGGAATATTGGGTATAAAATCATCAACGAAGTGGAAGCTGGGAATAAGGACAAAGCTTTCGAAGAAATTATGAGGGAATGTGTCCCTGCCCTTGAAGAAGTAGTAAACGTTTCGGAGAAGATTAACCAGATTACGGATGGGCTGAAAGAGGATGCCTTAAGGATCAGCAGGAATACTTTTGCCGGCGGTGTCATATTAATGGTGGTGTTTATCATAGCAGCCTCCCTGATGTCGGCGAAAATCAGCAGTTATATTATCAAATCCATTACAGTGCCTCTCCGGCAGCTGGAATCCGCGGCAGCGGAACTGGCAGCGGGAAACCTCCACAGCTCATTGGATTATCGTTCCAGGGATGAAATCGGGAGCCTGGCCCATAATCTCAGGGCATCTATTGATATCTTAAGCACTTATGTGGACGATATTGCAAGGGCTATGAATGAATTTTCAAGCGGCAATTTTGACGTAAAGCCTGCAGTTGAGTGGAAGGGGGATTTTGTAGGGATCTTAAAATCCTTTATGGAATTTGAAAAGAGCATGGCGACTACGGTTAAAGGGATACAGAAGGTGGCGGACAGCGTAAAGGATGGTGCATTGCAGGTATCTGAAAGCTCTACCGACCTGGCGGACGGCGCTTCCGAGCAGGCAGGGGTAGTGGAGGAATTGTCTACTGCTATAGACAACATTTCCGGCCAGGTATCCAAGAATGCGGAAAATGCAAAGCATATCAGCCAGAGAGTGGAGAAGCTTGGGGAAGAAATCGTTACCAGCAACGGAAAAATGGGAGAAATGGTGGAGTCTATGAGTGAAATCAACGAGTCCTCCAAGGAAATCAGCAAGATTATTGCTACCATCAACGACATTGCCTCCCAGACAAACCTGCTTGCATTAAATGCCTCTATTGAAGCCGCAAGGGCAGGGGAAGCGGGAAAAGGCTTTGCCGTGGTGGCAGACCAGGTATCTGTCCTTGCCGCACAGAGCGCGGATGCAGCAAAAGATTCTACCAGATTGATTGAGTCTTCTGTAAGGGCTGTGGGCAAAGGGATGGTTATTGCGGATGAAACCGCCCAGCAGCTACAGCAGGTGGTGGAAGGCTCCAAGTTAATTACAGAGGAAGTCAACGGCGTGGCAGAGGCGCTGGAAGCCCAGGCAGAATCCTTTGTGCAGATTAATGAGGGCGTAAATAATATCAGCAGCGTGGTCCAGACAAACTCCGCTACTTCACAGGAATGTGCAGCGGCAAGCCAGGAAATGAGCAGCCAGGCGTCTACCCTGGAAGGGCTGATCAGAAGGTTTAAAGTGGCGAAATTTAAAAAATAATCACAAGGACACAGAGAGGCGGTGGAAAACCGCCTTTTGTGCATGGAGGAAAAATGGAAGCAGAATTTTTAAAAGAAATTAAAGAAAAAGCCGGGCAGGCGGCGGAGGAACTGCTGGCCCAGGCACGCCTGGCCAGGGGAGATATCCTGGTAGTAGGCTGCTCTTCCAGTGAGATTATAGGGGAGCGGATTGGGACTGCTTCAAGCCTGGGAGTGGCGGAGGCGGTATTTGAGGGGATTTACGGAATCCTATCGAAGCAGGGGATTTACTTAGCGGCACAGTGCTGTGAGCATTTGAACCGGGCGCTGATTGTGGAGGGAGAGCTTGCGGAAAGGGAAAAGATCCCGGTGGTAAATGTGGTTCCCCAGCCCAAGGCAGGAGGCTCCTTTGGGACGGCTGCCTACAAAAGATTTGCACACCCGGCGGCGGTGGAGTTTATTACAGCCCAGGCAGGCATGGATATTGGGGATACGCTCATAGGCATGCACCTGGCGGCGGTGGCGGTCCCTGTACGCACCCAGACCAGGCAGATTGGCAGCGCCCATGTGGTATGCGCAAGGACAAGGGGGAAATTTATCGGGGGGGAGAGAGCCATTTACAATAAAGAGATGTTATAATGAAAAAGCAGTATGTATGTGAAGGAGGGGGATTATGGAAAAGGAATATCAGGAATACAATGAGAACCAGGATCCTTTTGCGGGACTGGATGAGGGGCTTTGCCAAAGGTGCAGGCGAAGGTCCATAGACCGCAGTGAAAACCCGGAATCCCAATTGTGCAGGGACTGCCGGGAGGAGCTGATCAAGCTCAGGATACCGCCTTATTTTTATATCATAGGGGCGGTGGCCTTGCTGCTTATGGTATTTACTTTTAGTATGTCGGCAGGAAGCTTTAAAAACCTGGAGTCCTATGCCAATTCAGGGGATTTGGCGGAAGAAGGGTATGTAATTTCGGCTATGGATAACCTGCTTTCCCTTTTGGAAGAAAACCCTGATAACAAACAGGCGGCGATCAAGCTGGCGGATATCGGGATGAAATACGGGTATTATGATTATGCAGCCTTTGCAATAGACGAATACCTTGCGGGGAAAGAGGTTTCAGACGGGCAGTACGAAAAGCTTTCCGGATACATAAGGAAGCTGGATATTTATTATGATACCCAGGAATTAAATGATGAGATTTGGGAAAGCGTGTATTCTCTTGTGGGGGACGAGGAGGATGTGGAGGCAATTTTAGAAACATACAGTCAGGAAATGTCGTCATATATCGGCAACACCGCCTATGACCAGGCGCTGCTGTACTATTATATGGGGTATATGTCCCTGGACGAGGAAACGGGAAATGCCTGTTTTGAGGAGTGCTTAAAAGCCAATCCCCATTATTATGACGCGTATGCCCAGATTGCTAATTCCTATAGACGGAGTGGGGATTTTGAAACGGCCCGCAGGAAGCTGGAGGAAGCTTACCGGATGAATAAAGAGGATTATTCGGTTTTAAGGGCATTGGCCACCCTGGCCCTGGCGGAAGGCAGACTGGATGAGGGATTGGATTTTGCCGGGCAGGCTTATGGGATTTATCCGGAGGGGGATTATGTAATAGATACCTATATTGTAGCCCTGGCGGCAAACGGCAGCATGGAGCAGGCTAAGGCCCTGGTGGAGGCTTATGAGGAGACAGGCATTTTTGACGAGGGCCTGTATGCTTTTCTGGACGGGAAGATAACGCTGGAAGATTATTATGTAGGGGAATAAGGGGGATAAAATTATGATAATACCGGGAATACTGATATCCATTGTGACTTTTCCGGGGGTTGCGGTACACGAACTGGCACACCAGATTTTCTGCAGGGCCAGCAGGATACCTGTTTACGAGGTCAAATATTTTCAGGTGCAGAACCCATGTGGCTATGTACTCCATGAACCCACATCGAATCCCTGGAAAAACCTGCTTACAGGGCTGGGCCCGTTTTTCGTAAATACGGTTTTGGGGATGCTGGTGACCCTGCCCGCTTACGCCAATGTTTTTGGATACAGCTCTGCCGGCGGGACTTTGGGAATGCTGGTGAAGCTAAGCAGCTATATCCTTTACTGGCTTGGGGTGTCCATCCTGATGCATGCCTTTCCCAGCACAGGGGATGCCAAAGCGTTGGTGGGAAGCGTACTGAAAAACAAAGAGGTGAACATCCTGGCTAAAATGATAACAGCGCCTTTTATCGGGCTGATTTATCTGGGGGCGCTGGGGTCTATGTTTTGGCTGGATTTGGCTTATGGTGTGGGGATGTCCATGCTTTTGCCCAAACTGATCAGTATCTGGTTATTTTAGTCAGCGTTCCGGAGGGTGGTTTGGCTGCAGGCGGTACAGGGATAAGAAAGATGCCCGGAGGTTTTGCTTCCGGGCATTTTGTGTATCTGCCAATGGGGATGGCCAGAATTCAATTGTTATTTGGTGCCGAAAATCCTGTCCCCGGCATCTCCCAGCCCAGGGACGATGTAGCCCTGTTCATTTAATTTCTCATCCAAAGCGCCGATATACAGGTCTACGTCTGGGTGCTCCGCCTGCATTCTGGCAACGCCCTCCGGTGCGGCAAGGATACACAGGAAGTGGATTTTCTGGCAGCCTTTTTCTTTCAGCATGCGGATGGCGGCAACGGAGGAACCGCCGGTAGCTAACATAGGGTCTATAACGAAGATCTCCCTTTCAGCGCAATCTGCCGGAAGCTTGCAGTAATACTCCACAGGGTCTAACGTTTCCGGGTCACGGTAAAGCCCGATATGCCCTACCTTGGCAGCCGGTATCAGTTCCAGGATACCGTCCGCCATGCCGATGCCTGCCCGGAGGATAGGGACCACAGCCATCTTTTTTCCTTTTAGTTCCTTTGCTTTGGCGGTACAGATGGGGGTGGTGATTTCCACATCCGCAAGGGGCAGGTTCCTTGTTGCCTCATAGCAGATGAGCATGGCAATTTCTTTGATGGTCTGCCGGAAATCCTTGGTGCCTGTTTCAATACGCCTGATGTAACCAATCTTGTGCTGTATCAGTGGGTGGTCCATAATAAAAGTTTTAGCCATAAGTGCGCTCCTTTACTTATTGTCAATTAGGATTAGGCATAATTATAACATCCCAATCTGACTTTTTCTACAATTTTCGGGGGAACAGCGGCAAAAACAAGGTTTTAAATATCCAGCTTCGGGGGGATATCAAATTCATCAGGCGTTGGTTTCCCGTTCTTTTTTCTTTGTCTGACGCATTCCGTCAATAAATATTCTATCTGTCCATTAACGGAACGGAAATCGTCCTCTGCCCATGAAGCGATTGCGTCATAAAGCTTTGGGGAAAGACGCAGGGGGATTTGTTTCTTGGTATTATCTGCCATAAGCTAATATAAGCTTCCCGAGTTTACGATAGGCTGGGCATCCCGGTTTCCGCACAGTACCACCAGGAGATTGGATACCATGGCGGCTTTGCGCTCTTCGTCTAATGTCACAACTTCATTTTCGCTAAGGCGTTCTAATGCCATCTCTACCATTCCAACGGCGCCGTCCACGATCATTTTCCTGGCGTCGATAATAGCGGCAGCCTGCTGTCTTTGCAGCATAACGGCGGCAATTTCCGGCGCGTAGGCAAGATAAGTGATCCGCGCTTCCATGATCTCCAGCCCTGCGTCTTCTACCTTGCCCTGTATTTCGGCACGGATTCTTTCCGCCACAACTTCACTGGAGCCCCGGAGGCTTCCCTCGTCAGCGATACCGTCCCCTGTGGTATCCACATTGGGGGCTGTGTCATAGGGATACAGGCGGACGATATTCCGGAGGGCGCTGTCACACTGGAGGGACAGGTATTCCTTGTAATTATCCACATTGAAAACAGCCTTTGCCGTGTTGGTAACCCGCCACATGACCGCGATACCGATTTCCACAGGCGTACCCAGGCAGTCGTTGATTTTCTGGCGGTTGTTGTTCAGGGTCATTACCTTGAGGGAAATTTTGTTACTGGGCGTTCCCTGCTGGTATGCGTTGTTGGCAACAGCGCCAGCGCCGCCATCCACATCCCCGCTTTGTTTCAGCTTTGTTTTGGCCGCCGGGTTAAAGCTGGTGCAGAAAGGGTTAACGAAATAATAGCCTGCGTCCTTAAGGGTTCCCACATATTCCCCGAAAAGAGTCAGTACCAGCGCTTCCTGGGGCTTAACCGCTTTCAGGCCCATATAAGGAATCCAGCCCAACGCAGTATAGCCGAACCCGATAATGAACAGCACAGGGCTTTGGCCAGCCTCTATACTGATAACGCCAAGGATAAAGCAGGCGATCCCGGCAGCGGACAGGCACAGAAAAAGCAGCAGCATAGGGATCCCGTTCTTTTTATAATTCAGTACTTTTTCTTCCATAATCAATTCCTCCTGTTTGATTTTTTATGATGCTTAAATGATATCATTATGATATCAAAATGTCAATAGGATATCCCGCATATGGAAAGGGTTTTTTAAAATCTTCCATCTGCCATCTGTCCAAAACGGATAGAATTATGTATAATATAACTGGAAGCGTGTGTAAAACAGCAGGAGCCCGTAAAGCCGCCAGGAAAACCGTGTATGGGAAGCAGGCAGGATTTTTTCTGCCGGAAAGAGCGGCAGATGGGGCGTATGCGGGACTGGAATTAAGAAACTGGAATAGGAGATTTGGGTTAAATGAAGATTGTTGTTTTGGAAAGGAACAGCGTAGGGCTTGATGTATCTGTAGAAGGCCTTAGCGCCTTCGGGGATGTTACGGTTTACCCCAACACCACGGCGGCAGATGTGAAAGAGAAGATCCGGGATGCGGAAATTATCGTTGCAAACAAAGCGCCGCTGGGGGAAGAGGCATTAAAAGAGGCACCCAGGGTGAAGCTGATCTGTGAATTTGCCACCGGGTATGACAACGTGGATATTGCTTATTGTAAAAGCCGGGGGATCAAGGTGGCGAATGTGGTGAATTATTCCACGGACGCAGTTGCCCAGCATACCTTTGCCCTGTGTTTTTATGTGCTGGAAAAGCTGCGGCACTACGATGAGTATGTAAAGTCCGGCGCCTATGCAGCCCAGGACCGTTTTTCCAACTTTGACCTTTCCTTTACGGAGCTTTCGGGGAAGACCTGGGGGATTGTGGGGATGGGAAACATTGGCAAGAAGGTGGCATCCATTGCCCGGGCATTTGGCTGTAAGGTTATTTTTTATTCCGCTTCCGGGCAGAGTACCTGTACAGAATACGAGAGGGTAGATTTTGCCAGGCTTTTGGCGGAGTCGGATTTCCTGTCCCTTCATTGTCCCCTTAGTGACAGGACAAGGAACCTTATAGACCTTAAAGCGCTGAAAATGATGAAAAAGAGCGCTGTACTGATTAACGTGGCAAGGGGGCCTGTGGTAAATGATGAGGACTTATACACAGCCCTTACGGAAAACCTGATTGCGGGTGCCGGGCTGGACGTGACAGGCACAGAGCCTATGAGGGAGAGCAACCCATTGGGCAAAATCATGGACAGCAATAAACTGATCATTACCCCCCACCTGGCATGGGCGAGCATTGAGGCGAGGGGCAGATGCGTATCCGAAACCTGTAAGAATATAGAAGCTTTCCTTAAAGGGGAAGAACGGAATATTGTTAATTTATAAAAGCAAGCAGTATTTTGTGCTGCCAGCCGTGGAGGATGGCAAAGGGCATTGCAGGCGAAGGATGGCAGATTCAGCAAAGAAGGGAGAAGCAATGAAAATTTTGTTAAAAAACATTCTGGCGGTATTGCCGGAAGGGGAAAAGGATACAGTAAAGGAGACGGATATTTATATTGAAGGCAGCAGGATTGCCGCCATCGGCGCAAAGCCTGAGGGGTTTATGCCTGAGAAAGTGATTGACGGGAAGGACAGGCTTGCCATTCCCGGGCTGGTCAACTGCCACACCCATTCTTATATGTCTTTTATGAGGAATGTGGCGGATGATTTAAGTTTTATGGACTGGCTTTTCGGCTCCATTGACCCCATTGAGCAGAAAATGACGGATGAGGACACTTATTGGGGGGCATGCCTTGCCATTATTGAGATGATGAAAAGCGGCACCACCTGCTTTAACGATATGCAGATGAATATCCACCAGACCACCAGGGCAGTGAAAGAGTCCGGCATGCGCGGTGTGGTCAGCCGGGGGCTGGTGGGGAACGGGAACGATGAAGGCGGGCAGATGCGGCTCCGCCAGGCGTATGAGGAAAGGGACGCGGCCAGGGACTGCAGCAGGCTGTCCTTTATGTTAGGCCCCCATGCCCCCTATACCTGTGACGAGGCTTATATGCGCATTGTATCCCAGGAGGCCCAGAAGAACCACATGGGCATCCATGTGCATTTGTCGGAAAGTGAAAGCGAGATTGCGCAGATCAAGGAAAAGTATGGCTGTTCCCCCATTGAGATGGCGGAGAGGAACGGCCTCTTTGAGGGGAGGGCAATCGCTGCCCATTGCGTGCAAGTCACAGATAGGGATTTGGATATTTTAAAGGCAAAGAATGTCAGTGTGGTGACAAACCCTGCCAGCAATATGAAGCTGGGCAATGGTTTTGCCCCGGTCCCTGCCATGTTAGAGAAGGGGATCAATGTCTGCCTGGGAACAGACGGGGCGGCAAGCAATAACAGCCTGAACATGTTCCATGAGCTTAGCCTGCTGACTTTGGTCCACAAGGGAGTTAAGAGGACACCTCAATGTATCAGTGCGCAGGAGGGCTTGCGCATTGCCACCATAAACGGTGCCAAGGCATTAGGGCTTGGGGAGGAAATCGGTTCCCTGGAAGTTGGGAAAAAGGCAGATATCGCAATCCTTAACCTGAACACCCCTTCCCTGACGCCAAGGAACAACCTGATAGCGGGGCTGTGCTATTCGGCCAACGGCTCGGAGGTGGAGACGGTGATCATTGACGGAAAGATTACCATGGAAGGCCGGAAGGTCCTTACGCTGGATGAAGAACTGGTGTATAAGAAGGTAAATGAAACCATCACCCGGATGGGCCTGGATAAGAAGGAATATTAAACGGGAAAATGCCCGCTTAATATACAGGCGATTGCCAGCGCAGGTTTTGGCTGTGTGCAGCCCAGTATCTGTCTTACAAGGCCGTGCGCATTCGCTTAAGTGATGATAGGGCAGACGACCATCACTATAATAAAAATTCGGCTGAAGAATCTTATAATTTTACAGGAGGGACTTTAAAATGAACAGTGAAATCAGAGACATGAATTTAGCCGAATCCGGCGAGCGCAAGATTGAGTGGGTAAAAAGGAACTGCGACCTGCTCCGTACCCTGGAGGAAGAATTTGGAAAAACCAAACCCTTTGAGGGAAAGAAAATCGCACTTTCTGTCCATCTGGAAGCAAAGACAGCGTATCTATGCCTGGTGCTGAAAGCCGGGGGAGCGCAGATGTTTGTAACCGGCTCCAATCCCCTGTCCACCCAGGATGACGTGGCGGCGGCGCTGGTCAAGGCAGGGCTTGAAGTCCATGCATGGTATGGCTGCACCCCGGAGGAATATGAATCCCATATCCGCCATGTGCTGGAGGCAGGGCCGAATATTATTATTGACGATGGGGGCGACCTGGTAAATATGGTGCACACCCAGATGCCGGAGCTGATTCCCAAAATTATCGGCGGGTGTGAAGAGACCACTACCGGTATTATCCGCCTGGAGGCCATGAACCGTGCGGGAGAGCTGAAATTCCCTATGGTGCGGGTGAACAATGCAGACTGTAAGCACTTATTTGACAACCGTTATGGGACCGGGCAGTCGGTATGGGACGGCATTAACCGTACCACCAACCTGATTGTAGCGGGAAAGATCGTGGTGGTAGCAGGCTACGGCTGGTGCGGCAAGGGAACTGCCATGAGGGCCAAAGGGCTTGGTGCAAGGGTGATCGTGACGGAAATTGACCCGATCAAGGCTATTGAGGCGGTGATGGACGGCTTTGACGTGATGCCTATGAATGAGGCGGCGAAGGTAGGGGATTTCTTTGTCACAGTTACCGGGTGCGACAAGGTTATCGACGAGGAAGACTTTAAGGTGATGAAGGACGGCGCAATCCTTTGCAATGCGGGACACTTTGACTGTGAAATCGACATGGCAAGGCTCCGGGAGATTGCAGTGGAAACCAGGGAACAGAGAAAGAATATCATGGGCTATAAGCTTCCCACCGGACAGTGGATTTTTATCCTGGCGGAAGGGCGGCTGGTAAACCTGGCGGCAGGGGACGGGCACCCGGCGGAGATTATGGATATGAGCTTTGCCATCCAGGCATTGTCCGCCAAGTATCTGGTGGAGCATGGCAGCGAGCTTACAGAAAAGCTTATTGATGTGCCCAGGGCTGTGGATATGGATGTGGCGAAGAGAAAACTGGCATTTTTAGGGAAAGAGATTGATGTCCTGACACCGGAACAGGAAAAGTATTTAAACAGCTACACATTGGTATAAAAGGGGAATTGAGTTTTACAGGAGAGTAGCATATGGGGATAGTTGACAAAGAGGAAGGGTGGTTTGGCAGGGAGGATGAGGTTGGAAACAGGGGAAGGAAGCTGCTGGCCATTATTATGGTGGCAGTGGCGGCGCTTGGTTTCTTTATCCTTGCCAATTTGCTGGACGGGAAAGCCCTGCTCATGGGAGACCCTTATGTGATACGCTTTGGCAATGTGGAGGTACGCCCGGGGAGGACCCGGGTGAGGAACCTGGCGGCGGCAGGCTATGATTTTTCCGACTTAAGCCTTGGGCGGCCGTCAGGGGATGGGGATGAAGCTTCCTGCGTGTATTCAGAGGTTTACGACCTGGACGCCCAGGCGGACAAGAAGACGGTCTATACCTCCATTATCCTTGTAAAAGACGGGCAATGCGTGGCGCTGATTTCCGTGGTCAATGAAAAAAACACGGAGATACCGCTGTCAGAGTGCAAAATAAACAGTGTTGCCGTATGCCCTGATTACTATGAAAGCGAAACAGTTTCGCTGGAAGGTGCCAGCTTTGGCCAGCTATCTGCCAATACCCTCACAAAGATACTGGGAAAGCCCCGGAAGGTATCGGAGGAGGGGAGAACTTATACCTGGGAGAGAGGCGTCCACCGGGTTATCCTTACATACAACGAGGACGGCTTCCCGGAAAGCCTTAAGACAGAATATCATAACTTTTGACGGCAAAAAGATATATGGGGCAGCCCGGAAAACTTTTACCCCTTTGGGCAAAAGAAAATATTGCATAATATTGCCGTATGATTTACTATAGAAGTAGCAGTTGTTGTAAAATTTTGTAAAGTATGAGGAGGTATGCCAATGCAAGAAACAATTAAGATCAAATCAAAAGTGCATCCGAATGTTGTACTGAAAGCAATACCTGGGCATTTCGTGACGCCCAATTCCCATGTAAATTATTTTCTGGATATGACTACCTTGAAGTCCAGGCTCAGCGAGGCTTCCGCAGCGGCAAAGGCACTCAGCGAACAGATTTCTGCAACAACGGTGGTTGACACGATCGTCTGCATTGACGGCTGTGAAATTATCGGCGCTTTCCTTGCGGAGGATCTGACCCGTGCAGGGGTTTACTCCATGAACGCCCACAGCACCATATACATAGTTACCCCTGAATATGTGAATTCCGGGCAGCTTGTTTTCAGGGAAAATATGCTTCCTATGATTAAGGGAAAGAATGTGCTCCTTCTGCTCACTTCCGCCACAACAGGGCAGACCATTGTGAAGGCTTCCCAGGCGCTTTGCTATTATGGGGCGAAGATCAGCGGGATCAGCGCGGTTTTCAGCGCTGCCAACAGTGTTATGGGCATTCCCATTAAATCCCTGTTTACCATAGCGGACATTCCTGACTATAAGGCGTATGAACCGGAAGGGTGCTCCTTCTGCAAAGAGGGGAAAAAGATAGACGCTTTCGCCAATGGATTTGGCTATTCCAAGATAAACTGATACCGGATAAATACTTTAGGTTAAAAAAGAGGACAGGCTGTAGATGCCTGTCCTTTTAAATTCGTCTTAATTGTAGTTATCTATGCAGGGCTGGAACATACTCTTGCTTACGCCGCACAGAGGGCAGCACCAGTCATCAGGAATATCCTCAAAAGCTGTGCCGGGAGCGATTCCATGCTCAGGGTCTCCTTTTTCGGGATCATAGGTGTAACCACAGGGGTTGCAGAAATATTTCTTCATTTTTGTATCTCCTTCCTATCATAATTTTAAGATATAAATATTTTATCATTCGCATAAGAGGCCGTCAAGGACTTCTTTTACCTGCCCACAGGCCCAAAGGCAACAATATTTGCCTTTGCCGTATTTTAAAAACCTGCAGCGAACCTGGCAAAATCGATAAACCAATGCATACCTATGGCCATTTGTAAATTTTTCTTTTTCATTAATAATGCCATGGGTAAATTAAAAAGCACACCATTTAATATACACATCAAAACCGCCAGGCCAGGTGATTTTATAAATAAGTCAGGATAATGGAGCAGCTCATGTGGGATTATCAATAAAATATATATTAATACATTTTTAAAACGCGTTTCTGCTTTGCCATTAAATAAATAGTAAGCATATGCCAATAAGAAGAAACGGAATACTACTTCCTCGGCTATTGCAGGCTTCAGTGCAAAGATGGCAGAGCTTAATATATTTCTGAGGTTTATCTGGCGGCTTAATGAAAAATATAATATATTAAGGACTGCCAGCGGAATAGAAATAGCTGCGCCCAGGCCGAAAGATCGAATGCTTTTTACAATACCTATATGAATTGAGACATTTTCCATATCCGCCAATTCGTATAGCCTGCATGCTGCATAAAATGAAACCATTACGCAAATGCTGGTAACAATAATGTCTGCCGTCCTGGGGTCACGGAACAACGAAAATAAACATGTTGCCCCAAGAAGCAAAGACATAGCTGCCTGTTTCCACTGAAAAATTCCCGCCTTAATAATGTAATAAACCGCCAATAGCAAAATCAGAATCTCTGTCCAGTTCCAAGCCCTGGACGTAAAATTGTGATAGTGCAAAGTTGCCTCTAATGGAATTATTATTGCAGCTACATAAAGCAATATAAAAATGCACCAAAAAATAAAATATTTCCAGTCAACTAAATGATTTTTAGGAGGTTTGATAATACGGTTCTTCATGATTGGCTCCTTATGCAAATTGGTTTTATTCCTTTATTTTACCATAACATGTGTAAAATACTACTATTTTTTAACTCCCTTTTTGGAATTGTGTACCCATAGAAAGCGGGATTATAAATATACATTGCAGGCATTAAGCACATATTTTATAATCAATTATATCAATTGACATTTAAGGAGGCAGGTATGTTAAATAAAAATGACTTTGACCTGTGGGCAGATGGATATGACATAACGGTGGGGATTTCCGATGAAGAAAATACATATCCGTTTGCCGGTTACCGGGATGTGCTTGGAAACATCTTTCATGCCATTATGGAAAAGCCAAACGCAACAGTGCTTGATATAGGGTTTGGGACGGGTACACTCACGACAAAACTATATGAACATGGTTGTTCCATCTATGGGCAGGATTTCTCGTCAAGAATGATTGAATTAGCATCCGAGAAAATGCCGGGCTCACATCTTTATCAGGGGGATTTCACGAAAGGATTAGTAGAACCGCTGAGGAATCAATGCTATGATTTTATTGTGGCAACATACTCACTGCATCATTTGACTGATGGACAAAAAATATCCTTTCTTCGCACTTTGCGTAATTGCCTGAAAGAGAATGGGAAGATTCTAATTGGTGACGTTGCTTTTAAAAACCGCGATAAATTGAATCAATGCAGACAGGAAGCAGGTGACGGATGGGATGATGAAGAATTATATTTCGTTGCTGATGAACTGAGAAGTGCATTTCCGGGCATTGCATTTAGGCAAATTTCATACTGCGCAGGTATCCTGACATTGACCCGTTGGGAACACTTTTCTGAAAAGGGAGTTTTTTAAAGCGGCTCTAAAGCCTTGTTTCAGCTTGGGCAATATTTAAAGTAAATGCCCAATTAGGGAGGAAATGTAAAATAAATACGGATATTATAGGTGAAAAAGATGGTTTTTTGATACGGCGGGCTAAAGCAGAGGATGTAACAAATTACTACAGACAGAATTATTGCCCTTTAGATGGGGAAGTGGCGCGGTTAACAGGCTGTAAAGAAGAATTTACGGAAGAAGAAGTAACTTCCTTTTTTCTTAAATCCCTTGAGGAAGATGATAGGTACTTCTTTTTAATCATAGCGCCAGATGGAAAAATTATTGGCGAAAGTGTAATCAACGAAATTGATTGGGATTTACGTTGTGCCAATTTCCGCATTGGCCTTTTCCACATGACAGAGCGTGAAAAAGGGATTGGCACTTGGGCAACGGAAGTAACCCGTGATTTTGCATTTGAAGAATTAAAACTACATCGTTTAGGGCTGGATGTGTATTCGTTTAATCCAAGAGCAGAAAAAGCGTATTTAAAGGCTGGCTTTAAGCGGGAAGGTGTTTTGAGGGATGCTGTTATGGATGGAGATAAATATGCAGATGATATTTTGATGTCAATTTTAGAAGGCGAATGGAGAAGGTTGAAGGGAAAGTAAAAAGCTTAACAAGAGAACCGAAAGCTAGTTGGAGCCTAGCCTCCGGCAAATAGGTGTTAAAAAGATTGGACGGGTTCCTCTCTGCTACGCAACCGAAATGGCAAGGTGCATAAGGAAAATGCGCTCATTGAGCGCAAGAAAAAACGGTATAGCCCTTGCAATCGGGGCTATACCGCCTAATCTGAAATTACTTCCTTATAACTTGAAACCCTTCATTTTTGGCATTTATGATTAACCAAAGTACCTCTTTAATAACCCTTCAAATGCCTTGCCGTGTCTTGCCTCATCCCTTGCCATTTCATGGACGGTATCATGGATTGCGTCAAGATTAGCAGCCTTTGCCCTCTTAGCCAGGTCAAATTTACCAGCAGTTGCGCCGTTTTCAGCTTCCACTCTCATCTCAAGGTTTTTCTTGGTAGAATCGGTTACCACTTCGCCTAACAGTTCAGCGAATTTTGCTGCATGCTCAGCCTCTTCGTAAGCAGCCTTTTCCCAGTATAAGCCGATTTCCGGATAACCTTCCCTGTGGGCAACTCTTGCCATAGCCAGATACATACCAACCTCTGTACATTCGCCGTTAAAGTTTGCCCTTAAATCAGCAACGATATCCTCGCTTACACCCTGGGCAACGCCTACCACGTGTTCTGCAGCCCATACTTTCTCTTCGCCCTGGGCGGTGAATTTCTCAGCAGGTGCGTTGCAGACAGGGCACTTTTCCGGTGCTGCATCTCCCTCATGGACATAACCACATACCTGACATACAAATTTCATAATTTTAATCTCCTTTTCTTTATTAAATTAATCCACAGACACGGACTTAAGAATAAATCCGGTTCCTGGATTTATTGACGCATTGACAGCAGAGGCCATAAAAATAAGCCGTATGCCCTTTGATTTCACCATCATAGTTTGCCTGGGCGGCTTCGGTGATTTTTTCTGTGAACGGCAAGTAAAGGTCGGAAACGCTGCCGCACCCCGAACAGACGAAATGGTAATGGGGCGAGGTATCGAAATCAAAACGGTCAACTCCGTCCCCCACCCGGAGCCGGATAATTTCGCCAAGGTCGGCAAGCAGGGTCAGGTTCCGGTAGACAGTTCCAAGGCTGATGTTGGGGAAGGATTTCCGGACATTCATGTAAACCACATCTGCGGTGGGATGGTCTTTCCTGAGAGAAAGGAATTCTTTGATGGAATCCCGCTGTTTGCTATGTTTTAAATTCATAAGCCTTCCTCTAATATAAAAACAATAATTATTACTGTTTTATTATATTAATTTCCCCGGGAATGTCAAGGGAATTTATAAAATTTTTATAGTTTCCCCTATTCTTTAATAACAAGCTTTTTACTGTATGTGCTATAATCGGTATAAAGGTGGAGATTGCTATGAAATTTAAAACCAGGCTGATAGTGACGTTTTTAACGATTGTCCTGCTGCCCTTAGTGCTTGCGTGTACAGCTTTTATATGTATTGGAGGTGCTCTTGGCAAGGAGCAGGAAGAGTATGGGTTCAGGAATAAGGATTACAATATGCTCATCGACCCGGCGCAGGAGTCCAGGTCTATATCGGATGAGGTTTTCCTTAAGGTGAAGAAGATAATAAAAGAGGATCCCGCGGGGCTGGAAGATATTAGTGTCCTTGCGGAGATCAATGAAGAGATTGTAAACAAATCTTCCTATATTATTGTGCGGAAACAGGATGGCCTTTATTATACGGGCAATGAGGTGGCAGCAGGGCAGATTTTTGGCAGCCTGCCCGACTTTGAGGAAGATGATGCGCAAAGGGAGCTGAACCGGAGTTTTTATTATGACGATATGAGGAAGCTGGTACGGCAGATGGACTTCTATTTTTCGGATGGGAGCCAGGGAAGCTTTTTTGTGGTTACTAAGGCAAATTCCCTGATTTCCCGGAGGCTGTTTGTGGATATGGCAATTGCCATTATGGTCATATTGATTTTTACCAGCCTCTTCCTTACCAACTGGATCAGCAAGGGAGTGTTTGTGCCCATCAACCAACTGAATGTTGCCATGCAGAATATTGCAGAGGGGAACCTGGAATATATGCTCCCGGGCAACGAAGAGGGGGAAATCGGCGAACTTTACCGCAATTATGAAGATATGCGCCTGCGGCTGAAAGAATCCACGGATGAGAAGATCCTGGCGGAAAGGCAGAATAAGGAGCTGGTGAGCAATATATCCCATGACCTGAAGACCCCCATTACCGCCATTAAGGGCTATGTGGAAGGGATTATGGACGGTGTTGCCGACACCCCGGAAAAGATGGATAAGTATATCAGGACCATATATAATAAAGCCAATGATATGGACAGGCTGATTAATGAACTGACGGTTTACTCGGGGATTGACTCTAACAGGATCCCCTACCACTTCCACAGGATCAACGTTTCCGATTACTTTGGGGACTGTGTGGAAGAAGTGGGGCTTGACCTGGAATCCAAAAATATTGAGCTGAATTATTCCAACCTGGTAGCGCCGGGAACCATGGTCATTGCGGACCCGGAGCAGCTTAAGCGGGTAGTGAACAATATTATCGGCAACAGCGTGAAGTATCTGGACAAGGAGAGGGGGGAAATTGATATTCGGATTTTGGATGAGCTGGATTCTGTGCGGGTGGAAATTGAGGACAATGGGAAAGGGATTGCCGCCAAAGACCTGCCCAAGATATTTGAACGTTTTTACCGGACTGACACTTCCAGGAACTCGGCTCAGGGGGGGAGCGGGATCGGGCTTTCCATAGTAAAGAAGATTGTGGAGGACCATGGCGGCTATATCTGGGCCACCAGCAGGGAAGGGGAAGGGACCTGTATGCATTTTGTGATCCGTAAGTATCAGGAAGCGGAATGATTGATAAAAATGGGAGGAATTTGAAATGAGCAAAATTTTGATTATTGAAGATGAGGAAGCCATTGCTGATTTGGAGAAGGATTATCTGGAGTTAAGCGGGTTTGAAGTGTCCATCTGCAACAGGGGAGAGGAAGGGCTGCAGGCGGCTTTGTCCCAGGAGTTTGATTTGATTGTACTTGACCTGATGCTTCCCGGGATGGATGGGTTTGAAATCTGCAAACGCATCAGGGAGGGGAAGAATATTCCTATTATAATGGTATCTGCGAAAAAGGATGATATTGACAAGATCAGGGGCCTTGGCCTTGGGGCGGACGATTATATGACCAAGCCTTTCAGCCCCAGCGAGCTGGTGGCCAGGGTGAAAGCCCACATGGCAAGATATGACAGGCTGGTGGGGTCTAACCAGAAAAATAACGATATCATTGAAATCAGGGGCATCCGCATAGATAAGACCGCAAGGAGGGTTAACGTGGACGGGGTGGAGAAAGCCTTTACAGGCAAGGAATTTGACCTGCTGACTTTCCTGGCAGAGCACCCTAACCATGTGTATACCAAGGAGGAGCTGTTCCGGGAAATCTGGGATATGGACTCCATTGGAGATATTGCTACTGTAACGGTGCATATAAAGAAGATACGGGAAAAAATAGAATATGATTCTGCCAAGCCCCAGTATATTGAGACTATCTGGGGTGTGGGGTATCGGTTTAAGGTATAAATGAAAAACATAATTTATGAAGATAAAGATATTATTGTAGCATATAAACCGGCAGGAATTGCAACCCAGACCGCCCGTGCCTGCCAGCGGGATATGGTAAGCGAACTGAAAAACTATCTGGCACATGCCGGGGGAGGGGAGGGGGAGCCTTATCTTGGCCTGGTACACAGGCTGGACCAGCCCGTTTCCGGTATTTTAGTATTTGCAAAGAACCACCAGGCAGCAGCAAAGCTGGGCAGGCAGGCGGCTGATGGCCGCATGGGGAAATATTATTATGCAGTGGTCTGGGGAAGGGCCAAAAGGCAGCAGGGGAGGCTGGAGGATTATCTGTATAAGGACGGGAAGGCCAACCAATCTGTAGTGGCCCAGGCGGGAGCGCCAGGAGCCAAAAAAGCAATTTTGGAATACCGGGCGGTAAAGACGCTTATGGTCCTAGAAGAGGGCATGGGCCAGCCAGAGTACAGCCAGCCTTTTGCAGAAAGGGAAGTTTCCCTTGTGGAGATACGGCTGCTTACAGGCAGGCATCATCAGATCAGGGTACAGATGTCCCATGAGGGGATGCCGCTCCTTGGCGATGGCAAGTATGGCAGCCCCAAATCCAGGGAACTAAGCCGGATAATTGGATGCAGGAATGTGGCTTTGTGCGCCTATAAACTGGTGTTTTCCCATCCTGTGTCAGGGAAGGAGGTTACCTTCGAAAGGCAGCCGGAGGGGGAGATATTCCAGCCTTTTTGCCCGTTCCCCTGAAGGGATAGGGATGATACCCGGCCTGAAAGGAATACCTTAAGAGGCATTGCACGGATTTCTTTGCATTCTTACATATTTCATATGAAATTACCCATACTACCAATGGTATTTGGAAAACAGGTGAAGTGTGGGTGATTTTTTATGGGTAATTTTCATTTGACGGAAAGCGGAAAAAAATATTTGGCGGCAGTGGTAACATGTATCCTGGTATATTTCTTTATGAAATTTATCAGTCCCATTGTCTCGCCGTTTATTTTTGCTTTTTTGGTGGCGGGTATCTTAAATCCTCTGGCACAGTTTTTTCACAGAAAAATGAAAATCCGGAAACCTGTGATTGCGGGAACGATTTTGTTTGTGGCGTGTGTTTTGGCGGCGGTGGTGTTTTGGCTGCTGATTTCTGCGCTGGTTACAGGGGGAAGCAAAATGGCGGTGCAGATGCCTGATTACCAGGAAGAATTGAGCCATTTTCTGGAAGACTGCTGCAATATGATGGAGCAGAGGTTTGGCGTAGACGGCGTCCGGGTTGAAAAATTTATTATGGAGCAGGTGAATGTTTTTGTAGAAAACCTGGAAGTGAAGGTTTTGCCTGCGGTGATGGGAAAATCTGTAGGATACATGAAAAGTATTGTTAATTTTGTCAGTTTTGTTGTGGTTATGGTCATCGGGGTGCTTCTTATTATGAAGGATTACGATGCCCTCATCCAGAAGATCCGGGAAGAGGAGGAGCTTAAAGGGGTAAGGGAAGTGGGGAAAAAGGTACTTCTTTATGTAAAAACCTTTGTGAAGGCCCAGATCATTATCCTTTGCATTATCAGTGCGGTGTGCGCGGTGGTGCTTACCGTATTGGGAATGAAAGGGGGCGCATTCTATGGGCTGCTGACCGGGTTTATGGATATGCTGCCCTTTATCGGCACCGGGATCATGCTGATTCCCCTGGCCATTTTGCGCTTTATAGACGGAAATTACTGGCAGGCTCTTTTGGTTTTTTGCCTGTATGCAGCCTGTGCGCTTATCCGTGAATTTTTAGAGCCAAAGCTGATTGGGGAGCGGGTCGGGGTCTGGCCGGTGGGGATTTTGTTTGCGGTTTTTGCAGGTATCCAACTGTTTGGCGTATGGGGGATTATCAAGGGGCCGCTGGCACTGGTGATTATTTGCGAGACCTGCAAGTATTTGTGGAGGGAAAAAGAACAGGTGGAGCCATAAAAAATGGCGGCTGTAAAAGGCGGGAATCAGTTTTTTTGAAATTGATTTCCGCGATTTGTTTATCCAGAATATTGACAAAAAACGGATTTTTTTCTAAAATTCTATGTTATAGTAAAGGATAAAGAGAAAGAACAGGGCTGGTTTTGGCAGCGCACTGGTGCGGGGGCGCGGGCCCGTTAGGAACATTCATCAGGCCGCACAGAAAAGAGGAGATTATGGCCAAGGAAAAGTTAGTAGAAGCAATCACATCCATGAGCGAAGATTTTGCCCAGTGGTACACGGACGTAGTGACCAAGGCGGAATTGATTGATTATTCCAATGTAAAAGGGTGCATGGTGATCAAGCCTGCAGGCTATGCAATCTGGGAAAATATCCAGAGGCGGCTGGACGAAAGGTTCAAAGCTGTAGGAGTGGAAAACGTATATATGCCTATGTTTATTCCTGAAAGCCTTTTGCAGAAGGAAAAGGACCATGTGGAGGGTTTCGCGCCGGAGGTGGCCTGGGTGACCCATGGCGGGCTTGCCCCTCTTGCAGAGAGAATGTGTGTAAGGCCCACTTCGGAAACCCTGTTTTGCGATTTTTATAAGGGAGATATCCATTCTTACCGGGATCTGCCTAGAGTTTATAATCAGTGGTGCAGTGTGGTTCGCTGGGAAAAGGAGACAAGGCCCTTTTTGCGTTCCAGGGAGTTTTTGTGGCAGGAAGGGCACACCGCCCATGCCACGGCCAAGGAGGCGCAGGAGCGGACAGAGCAGATGCTGGACGTCTATGCGGATTTCTGTGAGGAAGTGCTGGCAATCCCTGTGGTGAAAGGGCGCAAGACGGAGAAGGAGAAATTTGCAGGGGCAGAAGCTACCTATACAATAGAAGCGCTGATGCATGACGGCAAGGCCCTTCAGTCCGGCACCAGCCACAATTTTGGCGACGGCTTTGCCAAAGCCTTTGGCATTCAGTATACAGACAAGGACAACCAGCTTAAATATGTCCATCAGACTTCCTGGGGAGTGTCCACCAGGATCATAGGGGCAATTATTATGGTGCATGGGGATGATTCCGGCCTGGTGCTGCCTCCTGAGATTGCGCCTACCCAGATAATGGTTATCCCTATTCAGCAGAAAAAGGAAGGGGTTCTCCAAAAAGCTTATGAGCTGCGGGATAGGCTGGGGAATTTCAGGGTAAAGGTGGATGATTCGGACAAAAGCCCTGGATGGAAGTTCTCCGAGCAGGAAATGCGGGGGATTCCCATGCGGGTGGAGATTGGCCCTAAGGATATTGAGGCTGGCAAGTGTGTGATCTGCCGGAGGGATACAGGCGAGAAGGCAGAGGTTTCACTGGAAGGGTTAGAAGAGGCAGCAGCGGAAATGCTGGCAAAAATCCAGAGGGAAATGCTGGCCAGGGCCAGGACGCATCTGGAGGAACATACTTACAGGGCTTCCAACAGGGAAGAGTTTGAAAAGATTTTTGCGGAAAAGACAGGATTTGTAAAGGCTATGTGGTGCGGGGAAACCGCCTGCGAGGAGGCAATCAAAGAAAAAATGGCTGTTACCAGCCGGTGTATGCCTTTTGGGCAGGAGTGTATCTCCGATACCTGCGTTTATTGCGGAAAGCCTGCAAAGAAGATGGTTTACTGGGGCAGGGCATATTAACAGGATGGGCAAGATTGTTAGGATTGCATTACCGGAAAAGGTAAAATATATTATTGGCACTATGGCGGAGGCTGGCTACGAAGCCTATGCGGTAGGCGGCTGCGTCCGCGACTGCATCTTGGGCAGGACGCCGGATGACTGGGATATCACTACATCCGCCTCCCCTTACCAGGTGAAAGCGCTTTTTCCCCATACCATTGATACAGGAATCCGCCATGGGACTGTGACGGTGATGGTGGGGCGGGAAGGCTTTGAGGTGACTACCTACCGCATCGACGGCGTATACGAGGACGGCAGGCATCCCAGGGAGGTTGCTTTTACCGCCAGCCTGGGGGAGGACTTAAAGCGCCGGGACTTTACCATAAATGCCATGGCATATAACGGGCAGGCTGGGCTGGTGGATTTATTTGGCGGGATGGAGGATATGGAAAGAAAGGTGATCCGCTGTGTGGGAAACCCGGCGGAGCGGTTCGGGGAGGATGCCTTAAGGATGATGCGGGCGGTGCGTTTTTCCGCCCAGCTGGGATACCGGATTGAAGAGGAAACGGCGGCGGCGATAAAAAAGCTGTCGCCGAATCTGGTTTTGGTCAGCGCTGAGCGCATCCAGGCCGAACTGGTGAAGCTGGCTACCTCCCCCCATCCGGGAAATTTAAGGCTTGCCTATGAAACGGGGATAACAAAGGTGATATTGCCGGAGTTTGATGCCTGTATGGAGACCGGGCAGAAAAATATCCACCATTGCTATAGTGTTGGGGAGCATATTTTGGAATCCATGGAGGCTGTCAGGGCGGATAAGGTGCTGCGTCTTGCCATGCTCTTCCACGATATGGGAAAGCCTGCCGCCTTTACGGTGGATGACGGGGGGGTGGGCCATTTTCACGGGCATCCGGAGGTCTCCCGGGAATTGGCGGAAAAGATTTTAAAGCGGCTGAGATTTGACAACCACACAATCCATATGGTAACGGAGCTTGTAAAATATCACGATTACAATGTGGAACCCCAAATGGGGAGCGTAAGAAGAGCCATAATGAAAATGGGTGAGGATATTTTTCTTCCCCTGCTGGAAGTGAAGCGGGCAGACCTTGCGGCCCAGAGCTCTTATATGCGGGAGGAAAAGGAAGCCAGGCTGGAGGCCCTTTACCAGGTTTATGGGCAGGTGAAAGCCAGGGAGCAGTGTGTTTCCTTAAAGGATCTTGCTGTGACGGGGAAGGATTTGATAAAAGAGACGGGCATGGAGCCGGGGCCGGAAATGGGAGCCATGCTAAGGCGGCTGCTGGATATGGTGGTAGAAGAGCCATCCTTAAATGAAAGGGAAACCCTTCTGGGGAAGGTGAAAGAATTTCTGTAATACTTTATAGCGGTTACTCATATGATAGGATATGACACAAATTGGGGGTAATCGTTGTGAATGACAGAAGCGTAAATCTGCTGGAAAATTATGATATAGAAGTGCTCCGTACATGGAAAGGGCGGGGAGCCATTCTTTGTGAGACGAAGCAGGGGATTTTGATTTTGAAGGAGTATGGCGGGCATAAGGAAAAGGCTGCCTTTCAGGATGCGCTGCTTTCCATGGTGCGGGCGCGGGGGTTCCAGAATGTGGAGTGTATTCTTAAGAACAAAGAGCAGGAGCTTTTGACACAGGATCAGGATGGGACCCTCTATGTCCTTAAGACTTATTTTGAAGGGCGGGAATGCAACGTAAGGGATATGGAAGAGTGCAGGCAGGCGGTAAGGACCCTGGCGAAGCTGCACCTTGCCTCACAGGTGGAAGGGGCGCTGCCCGGCGCATATACGCCCCGTTATGCCCATGTGGAATTTGAAAAACATAACAGAGAGCTGCGGAAGGTGAGGAAATACTTAAAGGACAGAAGCCAGAAAACGGACTTTGAAATTTTCCTTATGAAAAATTATGATTACTTTTTTAACCTGGCATTGCAGGTCACGGAAGAATTGCGGTTTTACCAGGGGACGGGTGAAAAGCAGTTTATCTGCCATGGGGATTATCAGTACCATAATATCCTGCTTTGCGGGGAGGAGATGAACCTGGTCAATTTTGAAAAGTGTACTATGGACAGTCCTGTCAGGGACTTATATTTATTCATGAGGAAGCTGCTGGAGAAGAGCGGGTGGTCCCAGGGAATCGGTTTTGACCTGATGGATGTTTATGATAAAGTAAGGCCCATGGATGGGACGGAATACAGGCAGCTCTATTACCGCCTGGCGTATCCGGAGAAGTTCTGGAAGATTGTAAACTTTTATTATAATTCAGGTAAAGCATGGATTCCCGGCAAAAATCTGGAAAAGCTGATGAAGGTTACGGAGCAGGAGAAAGATAAACAGGCGTTTTTGGAAAAATTTAAGGCACAATATGCGCTGGCTTAATGCTTTTCATAATGGCTGTTACGTGTTATACTCTTTTTAGAATCTTTACATAAGGTATAAATAGTTTCGAGGTATAGGGAATGATAAAAATAAGTAAAATACACAGGATAATCCTTCCGGTGTTGTGTGCTTCCAGCCTTTTGCTTAACGGCTGTACGGCATCCACCATGACCAGGGGATCCTATGGCAGGGCTTATGAAGAGGCCCAGGTGGAGGAAGAGCCCAAAGAAGAGGCCTATACTTCTTCTGCATCAGCGGTAATCGGCTCCATCGACAGCCAGGAGAAGGTAATGGTCCTTCACCTGATTGAGAGGAATGAAAGCCGTGCCCTGCTATATGACGGCACTACCGTGCTGGAGGACCAATATGGAGGCCCAATGTCCATAGCGCAGCTAAAGGAGGGGGACATTGTGGAAATCACCTACAGCAGCGAGCGGGAGAAACTGGGGAGAGTGGCTCTTTCCGGCGAGGCGTGGCGCTATGAGGGTGTGGAGAAATACAATCTGAACGCCGGGGACGGCAGGATTACCATTGGAGAAGAAAGCTACAGCCTCAGCAACAGGCTGGTGGCATATTCCGGCAGTAAGCCTATTGAGGTGGCGCAGATCATACGCAACGATGTGCTTTCCTTCCAGGGAAAAGGGCGCAGTGTTATGAGCATTACGGTTGACAAGGGGCATGGCTACCTTGAACTGGAAAATGAAGAAGCGGTGCTGGGGGGATGGATAGAAATCGGACAGACCCTGATTTCACAGATTGCGCCGGATATGCTCTTTACGGTGCCGGAGGGAAGCTACCGGGTACGGTTTACCGCTGATGGGGTAGAGGAAATCCGGGAGATTACCATAGAAAGGGATAAGGAAATAAAGCTGGACCTGGGGGACATTGAACTGCCCAAGCCGGAAAACGGCACGGTGATTTTTGAAATTGCCCCCAAGACGGCGGATGTCTATGTGGATAATGAAAAGGTGGACACCACCTATCCCCTGAAGCTGTCCCTGGGGCTCCATCAGGTGATGGCAAAGGCTTCCGGATACCAGAGCTTAGCCCAGTATATTAAGGTGGAACCGGATGGGACGCCCATTACTGTGAAAATGGAGCTGAAGGAACAGGAAGAAGAACCGGAGGAAACCAGCAATCCGGAAGAAAAGGACACGGAAAAGGAAGAAGAAGAGAAAACAGAAGCCAAAATCACGATCAGTGCGCCAAGGGATGTGGAGGTATACCAGGACAACCTTTATATGGGAGTAACCCCGGTAACATATATAAAGACGCCGGGAACACATACCATCACCCTAAGAAAATCGGGCTATGTGACCAGGAGCTACGAAATTGTAGTTTCGGATGATAATGAGGATGTGACTTACACCTTTGCGGAACTGGATGTAGACGAATCCATTTACAGGCCAAGGATGACACCTTATGTGACCCCTAGTGTTTCGCCCAGTGCAACGCCTACAGGGACACCAACGCCTACAGGGACGCCAGGGCCTACACAGACACCTGGGCCTACCCCCAGCAGCACACCGGCTCCTACCCCCAGCGGTTTGCCAGGGGCAAGCGGGAGCCCTACCCCCAGCGGCTCGCCAGGGGCAAGCGGGAGCCCGGAGCCCAGCGGCTCGCCGGAAGCAAGCGGGAGCCCGGAGCCCAGCGGCTCGCCGGAAGCAAGCGGTGCCCCGGTACCTAGCAGTTTGCCAGGGGGGAGCAGTGATCCTACCCCCAGCGGCCTGCCAGGGGGGAGCGGTGCCCCGGTACCCAGCAGTTTGCCAGGGGGGAGTGGGGATCCGGTACCCAGCAGTTTGCCGGAGAAGAGCGGTGACCCTACGGTTACCGATTCACCGGAGGCAAGCGGAAACCCGGTCACCACTGGCTCGCCTGGAACGGACGTAAACCCTGAGCCCGGTGATACACCAGGGAAAACGCCTGTGCCGGACCAAAAGCCAACACCGGATGAGGAAACAGAAGGTTCCGGCGGATCAGGGGAAAATACAGAAGATACCACAAAACCAGGGGAGGGAGGGGGAAACACTGCCCCGCCGGAACCTGGTTCCGGCAATGAGGGAAACTCTGATACGGAACCCACAAAGAAACCTCTAGATGAAGAAGATAAAAACGACGCAGGTGTATAAAAACTAAACTTTTTGGGCACCAACTACATTACAAACTGATTTCAACGGCTGGGTAAATTTGCCTTGACAAATAGAAACAAAGACGATATATATAGATATAGACGTTTCAGAGGAGACATCAAAACACTCATATAAAGAGGAGGAGTTCACATGAACAAAACAGAATTAGTTGCAGCTATGGCTGACCAGGCTGACTTATCCAGGAAGGACGCAGAAGCGGCTTTGAAAGCTTTCACAGATATCGTATCAGAAGAGCTGAAAAATGACGGTAAAGTTCAGTTGGTTGGTTTTGGAACTTTTGAGGTGTCCAAAAGATCAGCCAGAGAAGGCAGGAATCCCCAGACTGGGGAAGTAATGCCGATTGCAGCTTCCAAAGCTCCTAAATTCAAAGCAGGCAAGGCTTTAAAGGATTTAGTTAATGGTTAAGGCAGATGATATGTAAAGGGCCTGCCCTGGCAGGCTCTTTTTGTATACAGGGGAGTGAGGGTATGAGGTTAGATAAATATTTAAAGGTTTCCCGTTTGATCAAAAGAAGGACAGTGGCTAATGAAGCCTGCGATGCAGGCCGGGTTTTGGTCAACGATAAGCCAGCCAAGGCGTCCGCTAATGTAAAGGAAGGGGACGTAATCACCATTGGTTTTGGGAATAAAGAGGTAAAGGTGGAGGTATTAAGCGTACAGGAGACAGTAAGGAAAGAAGAGGCGAAAGAATTGTTCCGTTATCTGTAATTGTGCTTCTATTATGGCAAGTCCCTGAATATAATCTTTTAGAGATGGTTGTATCAGGAGAGTTGTTATGGAAGATTTGAATAATATAAATAAACGTGTGCATAAGCTCATACTGAATAACAGGAGATCCTGCAATTTAACAGGAGTCAATGACGTACTTTCCTTTGACGAAAATGAAATCATACTGGAGACAGAGCAGGGAATGCTGATGATCAAGGGAAATGAACTGCATGTGAACCGGCTTACCCTGGATAAGGGAGAGGTGGATATTGACGGGCGGATTGACAGCTTCACTTATTCGGAGCAGTCCAGCATGGGGGCAAAAGGGGAATCATTGCTTTCCCGCCTGTTTAAGTAAATGCCTATGAGCCAGAACATTATAAATGAAGTAACTTTTCTCTTGCATTCATTTTTACTGGGTGCAGTGATCACGGTTGTATATGATGTTTTTCTGATATTACGCAGGCTGGTCAGGCATAATCTGTTCCTGGTTTCCCTGGAGGATTTGGTTTTCTGGATTTCCTGCGCTATTGGCGTGTTTTATATGCTTTATGAGGAAAATAACGGGATCCTCAGGTGGTTTGCGGTATTTGGCGCTGGGCTGGGAATGGTTGTATATAAAAAATGTGTGGGTAATTTTCTGGTGGACCTGGTAGCGGCGGCCATAGGGCGTATTTTGCGGGCTGCCACCCGGATCCTGGGATTTATATTCCGCCCGGTGAGGTTTGCCGGAAGGAAAGTGAAAGGCGGCGTCAAGGCTTCCGCGCGGAAGGGAAAGAAAGCAGGGAGATGGGCCAAAAATAAAATAAAGGAAAGAATGAAGGTACTTAAAATGACACTATGCAGGCATTGATGGCGGAATGAGGGATGGTTATGGCGAGAAGGGCGGCATACAGGAAAAGGCGCCAGAATAAATTTGGCATGTTTCTTGCTTATACAGTGGTAGTGATGTTGCTTATTGTGGTTGCGTTCAGCAGCGTGGGGCTTATGGCGAAGAAGGAAGCCTATCGGCAGAAGGAAATTGCCCTGGAGCAGCAAATCGCCCAGGAGGAGAAGCGGGCGCAGGAAATTGAAGAATTTGAAAAATACACCCACACCAAGAAATACATTGAGGAGGTTGCACGCGACAGGCTGGGGCTGGTGTATGAGGGAGAAATACTTTTTAAAGATGAAAATTAAGCAGGCTTGTGGGCCTGTTTTTTTGTCAGAAAATTTCCCAAGACCATCCCTTTGTTTTGACAAATTATTTTTTCATTGCAAGGTATAATGGTTCCCCAGGAGGAGACTGTCATATGAAGAAGCAGATATCAGGCGAAAGAGAAGAGTTTAACAGCATACTGCCGGAATATGGAAGGAGAAAACTGCTTACTTATGCGGATTCCATCAGGGAATTGGCAAACAGTTTCAGGGAAAATGATAATGCCAGGGAACCGGCCGAAGGGGAACTTCCCTCTGACAGGCGGGATTATATCTGGCAGAGGCGTTTAAGCGAGAACAAGGACTTGATGGTAGAGCACCTGCAGGAAATGGCACAGATCATGACCCAGCTTGCAGAAGAAGCCAGAAGGTGCGTGCCTATGGGGGAGCGGCGGCTGAAGCAGATTTCCCATGCCCTCAGGGAGGTGGATATCCAGCTAAAGAGCCTTTATTTGATAGAAAATGAAATGGGCCGTATGGAGGTGTCCATTACCATAAGGAATCTGAAAAAGAGCACCCTTTCTGCAGAGGAAATCGGCGATCTGCTGTCGGTTCTTTTAAATATGCGCCTTACCAGCGCCCAGGATAATGCTTTTTTCCTGGGCACGGACTGGCAGACTTTTTATTATGTAAAGGAAGCGAAATACCACGTGCTTACCGGGGTGGCGAAGGCAGTGAAGGAAACAGAGAAAATCTCCGGGGATAATTATACTTTTTTTGAGACCAATACGGGGAACCTTACCGCTGTGCTCTCTGATGGCATGGGATCCGGTGACAAGGCCTGCAGTGACAGCACCCTTGTGGTGGAGCTGATGGAAAAGTTCCTGGAGGCGGGCTTCCAGGTGGAAATTGCCATACAGATGATCAACAGTGCCTTGCTGGCAGGAGGGGAAAATTGCAATATGCCCACCCTGGATCTGTGCAGTTTGGACCTTTATAGCGGGGAGTGCCGTTTCGTGAAGGTGGGGAGCGCCAGTTCCTATATTAAGCGGCAGCATCTGGTGGACCGGATCTCGGCGGGAAACCTCCCCCTGGGAATCTTCCCCAAGCCGGACATGGAGGCTGTGGGAAGGGTTTTGATGGACGGGGATTACATTATCATGGTATCCGACGGTGTATTGGATGCCCTCTCCCAGGGAATTGGGGAGGACATGCTCTCGGAGTTTATCGGCGGCATCAGCCTGGAAAACCCCGGTGAGATTGCCAGCGCTATTTTAAATTTCGGTATTCAGCAAAGCAGGGGGCGCATCCGGGACGATATGACAGTGCTGGTGACAGGAATATGGAAAAAAGAAGAGTAGCTCTTTCTTTTTTCCAGTATTTCGGATATAGTATAAGTATGGTGAATAAAGTACTGGATTATGTCAAAAAGTATCGGATGATTGAGCCGGAAGATACCATAGTGGCGGGAATTTCAGGGGGCGCAGATTCTGTCTGCCTCCTTTTTGTGCTGGCAGAACTGCAAAAAAGGATTCCCTTTGCAATCCGTGTGGTGCATGTGGACCATGGTATACGGCAGGAAGCGGCGGAAGATGCCTGCTATGTCCGGGAGCTTTGCCGCCGGTTTGATATTCCCTTTACCCTTGTGGAGGAAAATGTGAGGGAAGGGGCAAAAATCCGCAGGATATCTGAGGAAGAGGAGGGCAGGCGGGTTAGGTACCAGGCTTTTGCCAGGGCGCTGGAAGGAAAGAAGGGGAAAATTGCGGTAGCCCATAACAGCAATGACAGGGCTGAGACTATGCTTTTCCATCTTTTCCGGGGAACAGGCCTTACCGGGGCATCTGGAATCCGGCCGGTAGCGGGAAACGTGATCCGCCCTCTTTTGTGTGTCCAAAGGAGTGAGATTGAAAGCTGGCTGGGGGAGAGGGGGGTTCCTTTTTGTACGGACAGCACCAACGGGCAGGATATTTATACCCGGAACCGCATCCGCCACCATATACTTTCCTATGCGGAGCAGGAGGTGTGCCGGGGGGCGGTGGCCAATATGAACCGGGCGGCGGACCAGCTTCTGGGGGCGGAGGAATATATTGGCAGGCAGGTGCAGGCCGCAATGGAAAGGTGCGTGCTGCCGGAAGCGGGGGAAGGCACGGTGGCAATTAATATCCCTGCGCTTTTAAGGGAGGATGGTTATGTCCGGGGGCGTATTCTGTTGGAATGCCTGGCCCGCAGGGCAGGGGGCAGGAAGAATATCACTGCCGCCCATGTGGGGGCTATGGAATCTCTTTTCTTATCCGGGGAAAACGGGGAAATCCATCTTCCTTATGGCTTTGTGGTTTATAAAAAATATGATTTGGGTATGATACAAAAGAAGGAGGAAAAATCTGGAAATAATCCTTTAGGGGAAAAAAGGGAATTTCAGGTGGCACCCCCTGGGGAATGGGATATCCCGGGGCTTGGAAGGGTTGAATTTACCCTGTTTTCCCGAAAAGAATCTCAAATTATTCCACAAAAAACATATACGAAATGGTTTGATTATGATAAAATAACTTCGTCTATTGCGTTCAGAACCAGAAAGCAGGGGGATTATTTAACCGTTAACCGGAAAATGGGACGCCAGTCATTGCAGGATTATTTTGTCAATGAAAAGGTTCCCAGGCAGGAGCGGGACGGGATTTATCTCCTTACGGAGGGCGCCCATGTTATGTGGGTTCCCGGACGCCGGATAAGTGAATATTATAAGATCAGTGAGGGGACCAGGACAATTTTACAGGCGGCTGTGCCAGGGAAGGAAGGGCGGCTGCTATAAAGAGAAAGGAGTCATTGTGATGACTGAAAAAATCAGCGTTTTATTATCAGAAGAGGAAGTAGACGCCAGGATCAAGGAGATTGGCGAACAGATCAGCAGAGATTATGAGGGAAAACAGGTCCATTTGATCTGTGTGTTAAAGGGCGGCAGTTTTTTTATGTGTGAGCTGGCTAAACGGATCACGGTTCCGGTATCCCTGGATTTTATGTCAGTTTCCAGCTATGGGAGCGAAACCAAATCCAGCGGCGTAGTGAAGATCGTAAAGGACCTGGATGAGCCGTTAAACGGGAAGCATGTAATTGTAATAGAGGATATTGTGGACTCCGGGCGCACATTAAGCTATCTTCTTGCCATGCTTAAGGACAGGGGGCCGGAGAGCATAAGCCTGTGTACGCTTCTGGATAAGCCGGAGCGCAGGGTGGTGGACGTGCATGTGGATTACACAGGCTTCCAGATACCGGATAAATTTGTAGTGGGATATGGGCTGGATTATGGACAGAAATACAGAAACCTTCCCTATATTGGGACGGTGGAGTTTGAATAAGCAAGGGTAGCCGGAAATCCGGCAAGCGAGGTAGGGACATTGAATAAAAAATATAGAGGATATAACGCATATTTTATACTTGTGCTGCTGCTTTTGGCGTTGCTTGTGATTCCAAGCCTCTTGGACAACGATCAGGTAGAATATACCAGAGGGGAACTGGTTCAGGACCTGGAAGAAGACAATGTTATTTTTGCGGGAATCGCCCCTAACAGGCAGACGCCTACCGGGGAGGTGAACATCATCCTGAGAAATGGGCAGAGCCGGACTTTGTATGCAACAGATGTCAGGGAGATGGAAGAACTGCTGATTTCCCACGGGATAGACCCGGAGGTGAGGAAAGTACAGGAAGAAAGCTGGTTCCTTACCAGTGTGTTCCCGGTGCTGCTTGCGATCATTGTGATGGTGTTCTTTTTCGTGATGATGAACAGCCAGAATGCCGGCGGCAGCAATAAGATGATGAATTTCGGAAAAAGCCGCGCCAGGCTTTCTGTAGGGGACGGCAAGGTCACTTTAAAGGATGTGGCGGGGCTGAAGGAAGAAAAGGAAGAGCTGGAAGAGATTGTGGAGTTCCTAAGGGAGCCTGCCAAGTTCACCAAGGTAGGGGCCAGGATTCCCAAGGGCGTGCTTCTTGAGGGCGCGCCAGGTACAGGAAAGACATTGCTTGCCAAGGCCATTGCAGGGGAAGCGGGAGTTCCCTTTTTCAGCATTTCCGGTTCCGATTTCGTGGAAATGTTTGTGGGTGTGGGCGCTTCCAGGGTCCGGGATTTATTTGAGGAGGCAAAGCGGCATTCTCCCTGTATTGTGTTTATTGACGAGATTGATGCGGTGGCAAGGCGCCGGGGAACCGGTATGGGGGGCGGCCATGACGAGAGGGAGCAGACCTTAAACCAGCTTCTGGTTGAGATGGACGGCTTTGGCGTCAATGAGGGAATCATTGTGCTGGCGGCCACAAACCGGGTGGATATCCTGGATCCGGCTATTCTCCGTCCCGGGCGTTTTGACAGAAAAATCAGTGTCAACCGTCCGGATGTGGGAGGCAGGGAAGACATCCTGAAAGTACATGCCAAGAATAAGCCGTTGGCAGAGGATGTGGATTTAAAGCAGATCGCCCAGACTACGGCGGGATTTACAGGGGCGGACCTGGAGAATCTTTTAAATGAGGCTTCCATTGTGGCGGCGAAGGACAACAGAAGCTATGTGGTACAGGAGGATATCAGGCGTTCCTTTATTAAGGTAGGGATCGGTGCAGAGAAGAAGAGCCGGATCATCACTGAGAAGGAGAAGAAGATTACTGCTTACCATGAGGCGGGCCATGCGATCTTGTTCCATGTGCTGCCGGATGTGGGGCCGGTCTATACGGTGTCCATCATCCCCACCGGCCTTGGGGCGGCAGGCTATACCATGCCCCTTCCGGAAAAGGATGATATGTTCATAACCAAGGGCAGGATGCTGCAGGATATAATGGTTTCCCTGGGGGGGAGGATTGCGGAAGAAATTATTTTCAGCGATATCACCACAGGAGCCTCCAGCGACATCAAAAAGGCTACCAAGGAAGCAAGGGACATGGTCACCAGGTACGGTATGTCCGAGAATATTGGGGTAATCAATTATGACAGCGATGATGATGAAGTGTTCATCGGCCGGGACCTTGCCCATGCCAAGAGCCACAGCGAGCTGGTATCCGGGGAGATCGACAGGGAAGTGCGGAACATTATTGATGACTGCTATGGCAAGGCCAAGGAGATCATCCTTGCCCATATGGATGTTCTCCATGGGTGCGCCAAGCTGCTTCTTGAAAAGGAGAAGATTGGCAGGGCGGAATTCGAGGCTTTGTTTACCGGCAAGGACAGCTTTTTTGAAACCTGATTTGCAGGCTGATTGTTAAAAGTGCACAAAAAGGAAGGGGCAAATTTGTAATATTTGTGAATCGTGGGTATTTACGCAAAATGCAGGTTATGGTATTATACTACTTGTAACCCCCCAATACATTATATAGTTTTTTGCTATACCCCATAAGAAGAAATACCTTCTCTAAAAAGGACAGTAACTTGTTTACTGTCTTTTTTACTGTCCTTCCGGGAGGGTGTTGCCATGCCCTATGTTTACCGCCGGGTGCAGGCTGCTTCCCATTAAGAGGAACATGTGGTATCACATTGCACAAGGACAGGGGGGATATTCCGACAGTATGTATATTGATTAGGCGTGGGGTATAGTATAAGATAGACTTGTATTTTTATTTTTGAGGAATGGAGAGGTTGATAGATGGATTTTGACCAGTTGCTGAGAGCAGAAAAAAGCAGGGATTACATCTATGGGATGCGTCCTGTTTTTAACAGAAATGCTTTATTTAGTGATACTACGGAGGATTATGTATCTCCCCCAGAGCCAAATCCTTATTCACAGATTACAATCAGGTTCCGTGCGGGGCTTAACAATATTGACAGGGTTTTTCTTGTGCATCAGGGAGTGCGCCACCTGATGCTGAAAGAGGGGGGCGATGAATCTTTTGACTATTTTGCCTGCCAGATGGAAGTGGAGGATGTGGAGTTTTCCTATCACTTTGAGGTGCAGGTGGGGAAAATTGTCTGTATTTATGATGTCCGGGGGGTTGCCAAGGAGGCAATGCCGGAGTATGCGTTCCGGATTATCCCCGGCTTCCGGACGCCCAAGTGGGCAAAAGGTGCGGTAATGTACCAGATTTATGTGGACCGTTTTTATAATGGGGATCCCTCAAATGATGTGCTGACATCAGAATACGAATATATTGGCGATAAAACAGTACATGTGGAGGACTGGAATAAATACCCGGCAGTGATGGGGGTGCGGGAATTTTACGGAGGCGACCTGCAGGGGGTCCTGGATAAGATGGACTATCTGCAGGATCTTGGAGTGGATGTGATTTATTTTAATCCCCTGTTTGTATCTCCTTCCAACCATAAATATGATATTCAGGACTATGATTATATTGACCCGCACATTGGGAGGATTGTCAGTGACCAGGGGCAGGTTCTCGACCATGGCCAGCGGGAGAACCGGTTTGCAACCAGATACATTGACAGGGTGACTAATATAAAGAACCTGGAAGCCAGTAATGAGCTTTTTGCCCAGGTGGTGGAGGAAGCCCACAGGCGGGGGATGAAAGTGATTTTGGACGGCGTGTTCAATCACTGCGGTTCCTTCAATAAATGGATGGACAAGGAGCGGATTTACGAGAATGCGGAAGGCTACCAGAAGGGTGCCCATATCTGCTGGGACAGCCCCTACCGGGATTATTTTCAGTTTTACAATGAGTATGCCTGGCCCTATAATGGCAGCTATGATGGCTGGTGGGGGCATGACACCCTGCCGAAGCTGAACTATGAGAAATCAAGGGAACTGTTTGATTATGTGATGAAGATAGCCGCAAAGTGGGTGTCTCCCCCTTATAATGCGGATGGGTGGCGTCTGGATGTAGCGGCAGACTTAGGGCATAGCCCGGAATTTAACCATAACTTCTGGCAGGAGTTCCGCAAGGCGGTGAGGGAGGCAAACCCTGACGCAATCGTGCTGGCGGAGCATTACGGGAGCCCCAGGGACTGGCTCAACGGCAAGGAATGGGATACGGTAATGAATTATGACGCCTTTATGGAGCCGGTTACCTGGTTCCTGACCGGTATGCAGAAACACAGCGACGATTACCGGGGAGACCTGTTCGGGAATGCGGACAGCTTTATCGGAGCCATGAGGCACCATATGGCAAGCTTTACCATGCCCTCCCTTCATATAGCCATGAACGAGCTTTCCAACCATGACCATTCCAGGTTCCTGACCCGCACCAACAAAAAGGTAGGGCGTACCAATACCCTGGGGGCACAGGCGGCCGACGAGGGTGTGAACAAAGCCGTGATGCGTGAGGCGGTAGTGATCCAGATGACCTGGCCGGGGGCGCCTACCATATATTATGGGGACGAGGCGGGAGTCTGTGGTTTTACTGACCCGGATAACCGGAGAACCTACCCCTGGGGGCATGAGGATATGGAATTGATCCGGTTCCATAAAGAAATGATACGGATCCATAAGGAAAACAGGGAGATCCTTACAGGTTCCCTGAAATATGTGACCAATGATTATAATGTGATCGGCTATGGAAGGTTTAACCGGGAGTCGGCGGTTGTGGTAGTGGTGAATAACAATGATTATGAGGTGACAAGGGATGTGTGTATCTGGCCCCTGGGCATTCCCCGGGAGAGCCTGGTAAAGAGGCTGATGCTTACTTGGGCGGAGGGCTTTACAACAAAGCCGGAGGAGTACCAGGTGGCGGCGGGGAAGGTGAGGATTGTCCTGCCTGGGACGTCGGCCATTGTACTTAAGTATGAAAAGGCAAAGATTTGATATAGTAAGAATATAAATGACATTAGTTAAGGCAGGTAAGACCCTGCCTTTTTGTGAACTGGCATGTGCAGGAGTTATGCCATTAGGGTGCTGGGCTGCTTGGCGGCGGTTGGCTTTCAGGCATCGGTATGTTGGTTCCGGGCTGTGAATGAAAACGATAGGGGTGCAATGGAAAAGAAGTTTTCTTTAAAAGATGTAATTGCAATAACTGAAGAAAAGGAAGAGAACCTGCTTGGTATGGAATATGAGCCGGAGGAAGAAGAGGTACGGGAAGCCAGGCTGCCGTACCGGGAGGAGGATATCAGGATTGGCCAGAAAATGGTTTCGGCGCTCCAACTATGCCGGTGGATAGACGAGGGGGAATTGGATTTATATCCTGAATACCAAAGAAATCTTGTATGGGATTTACAAAGGAAGTCATTGCTGATTGAATCTTTGCTTCTGCGTATCCCCATTCCTGCGTTTTATCTGGATGAGGGCTGGGATGGGCAGAAAAATTTGATTGACGGGCTGCAGAGATTGTCTGCTGTGTATGATTATGTCCATGGCAATTTCCGGTTAAGGGGTTTGCAGTATTTAGATGCTTGCGAATCAAGATGCTTTCAGGAATTGGACAAAAGATATCAAAGAAGGATAGAAAACACTTCATTTGTGGTATACATTCTGGACTCCCGTTGCCCGGACATGGTAAAATTTGATGTGTTCAAACGGATAAATACAGGAGGGGTGGCGCTGAACTTCCAGGAAATCAGGAATGCCATGGCGAATTCCCACACCAGAAAACTGTTGCAATGTATGTCAAATGGCAAGCCCTTTTTACAGGCAACCAGGGGAAAGGTGAGCGATGTCAGGATGGGAGCCCAGGAATTGTGCCTGAGATTCATTGCCCTTGACAGGCTTTACAAGCCGGAACGCGGATTTGTGGATTATTTGGAGCTGAACAGGCTCCTGGACAGTACTGTCTTATGGCTGAATGGGCGTACGGAGGAGGATGGTGCTCGCTGGCTTCAGTATTTTGAAGGATGCATGGACAAATGTTACGCTTTATTTGGTGAATATGCGTTTTCCAAGCCCCAGAGCCGGCATTTGATCAACAGGGCTTTGTTTACCAGCTGGAGCATTGCCCTTGGCAGGGTTAGCGCCAGTTTGGAGGAATTGGGGGATAAAAGTAGCCTGGCACTGGCTTGTATGGAGAGATATTTGGAGGAACGGGCATACTATAATGCCATAACATCATCCACGGGCAGCAGGAGGAACCTGGAAATCCAGATGGAAGTGGCAGGGCGGATTTTGGAGGAGATTCATGTTTCATAATTTAAAGATAGAAAATTTTAAATGTTTTCCAAAGCATGATATTACGTTCAGGGATTTGACAATCTTAGCGGGAGCCAATGCTTCCGGGAAGTCCAGCATTATACAGGCAATGCTGATATTAGAGGAAACGGCGAAGGTAAATATCCCTGGGGAATTAAACCTTCTCCAGAATATGGGCCAGATATTGGGGATTCAGGTTGGGGCACCCTCGGCATTAGTAGCACAGGATGTACAGGGGGATTCTGACTGCGACTTTGCCTTTTGGTTAGACGGAAGGAAGTTTGGCTATTATATTGACCGGGATTCCGTCCTGAATCTGGGGGCACGGATGGAGCGGGAGATGCCGCCCCATGAAATGACTTATTTGAATGCAGAGCGCATAGGGCCGAGAATGCTTTATGAAGCAGGGGGGAAAGAAAAAATCACGGCAAATGGAAGCAATGCTGTTTACCTTATAGAGCAGGGAGATAAAATGGGGGTTGCGGTGGAGGGAAGCCTGATATTTGACAGGGCTTCACTGAAATTTTCCCATCAGGTGGAATGCTGGATGCAGGCAATTTTAGGGGAGCTTCAGCTACAGGTGTATATTGATACTTTAAAGGCACAGTCGGAGCTGACCATCAAAAATCCCATTGCCCATGATTCGGTCATCCCTACATTGACAGGGTTTGGGATCAGCTATGTATTGCCCATTGTGGTAAGTGGTTTATGGTGCAGCAGCCGGAAAAATCAGGTGCTTATGATAGAGAACCCGGAGGCGCATCTTCATCCCTCAGCGCAAAGCGCCATGGGCCAGTTCCTGGCACTGGTGGCGGGCGCTGGTGTCCAGGTGATTGTGGAAACCCATAGCGAGCATATTGTAGATGGGGCAAGGCTGGAAATGATGTACCTGGAGAAGACGGACCAAATGCTGGTAAACTTCTTAAGCTGCAGGGAAGGGGAAATAGAGATTACCCCCCTTTTAGTGAACAACAAAGGAGAACTTGATGAATGGCCGGCAGGGTTCTTTGACCAGAAGCAGAGGGATTTACGGAAGATTTTTCAGCAGAGGATGGGGAATGGAAATACAAAATAAATTTTGTGAGGGCAGCCTGGATTACCGCCAGAAGGGACATATAGACAGCCGGATGGAGGAATTGGCGGCGCTATATGATGTGTCCGAGTTTTGTAAAGATAATAATGAAAAAATGGAATATTCCAGCCAGGCATTATATGGGCAGGAAATCAAAAAGGGTGTCTTGCTTGCGGATTGGCTTTTTGAGTGGGACAGTGGTTCGGAAACCATGGAAATGAAACAGTTTTTCTGGCGTATGGTAGAACAGATGTGGAGAGAAAGCCTGGACCGGGAAGACGCGGAAGTAATCTCCTGTTCCCTGGGGGAACAGGAGGGCTTTGCCCATGACCTGAAGAGCTATATTAAGGCGAGGCGAAAGATCCTGGAGGGAATGACGGAACCAAGGGAATATGCCAGAATGATGCCTTCTTGTTTTGGGAACAGTGTATTTGCAGAGGGAATAGAAGAGGAAATGCAAAATATTGAGGATTTTGCGTTGCACACAAAAGAACTGACATTGAACTTGTCAGTATTGAACGATGAGGCACTGGAGATTTACGGGCGTTGCCACAAAGACGGAAATCTGGCGATGAAGGAGCTGGACAGCAGGCTATTAGCGTGCAGCCCGGATTATAAACACCAAAGCCAGTTACGGTTTGAATTTTCTTATATAGATGAGGAGGGGGATACGCATATCAAAAAGGTGACCTGCCATCCGCATCTGAAGCTGGTAAAGAAAAATTCGGACTACCGTATTTACTTTGCGTGGAGGGATGATCTGGTAGGGGATGGAAAGAAAGTCCTGGTAGGGAGAATTGGCAGGCACGGCTGGTAAGTGCCATAAGTCCATGAGGGCACTTAAATAAAGCACAGGCCAGCCAGAATCTATGAAAATTAAGGAAATAGAGGATGACAAAAGCAGGGAAAGGTGATATCGTTATTTTATAGAAGTTTATTTTTGTTTCGTTTGCCCATTGGGCAGAAAGAAGGAGGAAATCATGAAAGGAAAATGGAAACAGCAGCTCACAGCCCTGTTTTCTGCAGCCGCACTTTTTGCAGTGTCCGGTATTTCGGTCTGCGCAGCGCCAGCTACAGGTGTAGCAACCGTGGGAGGGCTTTGCGGCCACCATGCGGAACATACGGCGGCATGTTTGTCAGGGACAGTATGCGGCCATGAGCATACATGGGACTGCTACAGCCAGAGCGCTGCGTGCATTCACGTCCACAACCAGAACTGCTATTTGCCGAACGGCTTATTAAGCTGCCCCCATGTGTGCAGCCAGGTAAACGGATGCCTTACATCCGCGCTGAACTGCCAGCACGTACACGATGATAATTGCTCTTATGCACAGGGGACGGTCTGCGGTTATTCCTGCGATGCTTGCCATGCAAGCCAGCAGACAGTAGTTACTGCACCAGCAGTAACCAATACCTGGCAGGGTGGCCAGTATTATTATGGCAGAGGATGCCATGGTGGCTCACATCATCGCTCCGGCCGTCATTGTTAAACATAATTTGCCGCCGCTTCTTGCTTTTTAAGGAAGAAGGGCGGCAAATTGCGTTTTATTAGGGCAGGGGCAAGGTGATGAAGAAAAGATTTACAGCCTTTGGGCTATCTGTTAAAATATAACAAAAAGAAGGGAAGAGGGATAACAATGTTATTGGAAGGAAAAGTAGCAATTGTAACTGGCGGGACCAGGGGGATTGGTTTTGAGGTGGTACGGAAGTACCTTGCCAACGGGGCGAAGGTAACGCTCTTTGGCTCAAGGCAGGAAACAGTTGACAAGGCACTGGCAAAGTTGAGGGAAGAAAATCCCGATTGGACGGTGGATGGGATGTTTCCCAGGTTGACAGACGCAGCTGAGGTGGAAAAGGCAATCCTGGCAGTAAAAGAGAAATATGGGAGGGTGGATATTCTGGTGAACAATGCGGGAATTTCCCAGAGCACACCTCTTTATCAATATACACCAGAGGAATTTGACAAGGCCATCGACCTGAATGTCAGGGCGGTGTTTTATGCAATTTTGCCTGCGGCAAAGATTATGAAGGAGCAGGGAGGCGGCTGTATCATTAACACCAGCTCTATGGTGAGTATTACAGGGCAGCCAGCGGGAGTAGGGTATCCTGCCAGCAAATTTGCGGTGAATGGCATGACCATCTCTTTGGCAAGGGAGCTGGGGAAAGACCAGATCAGGGTAAATGCGGTTGCGCCGGGAGTAACGAAAACAGACATGGTGGCGGCGCTGCCACAGCAGACGGTTGACGCTATTTCTGCCAAAATTCCCATGGGCAGGCCGGGGGAACCTCAGGAAGTGGCAGATGCCTTCCTTTATCTGGCAAGCGACATGGCAAGCTATGTGACTGGGGAAATCCTTTCTGTTGACGGGGCGTGCAAGGCATAAATGTATGGATATATTTTAGGAGGGAAGTAAAATGGCCAAAAATGAAAGATTTGAGAAAGTTTATTCTCAGGGAACAGTAAATATTATGGAAATTTGGGTGGATAGGGAGACTGGCGCGAATTATGTGTTCCATGCAAGCGGATATTCTGGAGGAATGTCACCGTTGTTAGACAGAGAGGGAAAACCGGTGATTTCCCCGCTTGTAAACAGGTAACCCCTTGTCTGCATAAACAACGGGTAGCACGCTTCGCGAACTGCCCTTATGTTAACAAACGCTGTCGCGCGGGCCGGCTTATTGTAATAAAAAAGCTCCGGTAGGAAATAGATACCGGAGCTTATGTATCAATATGAAATTATTAATTTCGCCATCAGGCTTAGTGGATCATTGCAGATTCCACATTGCTTGCAAAGCCGTCCATATCGGTAGGGAGCCAAGCTACTTTGCTCTTGCCGCTTACGTCAACAGTAAGCTTTTCGCAGGATACGGTCACTTCCACAGGTTCGGGATCAAGTTCCATTGAAGCAAGGCCGTTCATGAAATCGTTGATGTAGTCGGTCATATATTTGTTAAATACTTCCATATCCCCGGTGCTGATAGCAAGCTGGTCTTCCTCTGAAGCCATCAGGTTTTCCTGCATGGTGTTAGCAGCGTCCATCATAATCTGTGTCATTTCATCTTCAGAATAACCGCTTACCTTTAAGGTTACAACCACTTTGTCCTTTTCTTCGGAAGTAATCTCAGCAGTGTAGGAAATCTTATTCATCATGGCAGTCATGGAATCGGACAGCCCCTGGATCTGTTCGTCAGTCATTTCAACGCCTGCAGCGGTGAGTTCGTTTTTGATTTCATCAATCATTGCTGTGTCAGCGCCTTCCTCAAAAAATGCGGAACGTACATCGTCTTCTGATGCAAAACCCAGAAGGTCTTTCATTTTTGCCGGGTTGTCCTTTGCGGCAAGTTCAAATAACGCCCCTATGGTCTGGTCGGCGGGAGCCAGTTTTTCGCCACAGCCTGTAAGCGTCATACACAATGTTGCCATTGCGGCAATAATAGCCAGCGCCTTGGTCTTGAATTTGTTCATGATTACTACTATCTCCTTTTCTTCATTAAAAAATAGAATTACATTAAAAAGTATTATAATCTATAAAATGAAGAATGTAAATAGGGCGAAGGTCATTATTTTCACAATTTGTACACAAAATGTTCAAATTATGAACAAAAAGTTTTCTTTCATAGATAAATCTTACGATAATAGTGATCTTTATTTTGGAAGATGGTTGTTTGACATTTCCTTTTGGCCATATTATCATGGGAATAGAAAGTTTAGCGGGGTGGTAAGGAGGGCGGGAGTATGGGAATTTATGTGAATCCAGGGAATATAGCCTTTCAGGAAGCGGTTAATTCTAAAATTTACGTAGACAAGAGCGGCTTGATTCCTTATACGAACAGTGTAATCAGGACCCAGCAGAAGAATTTGTGCGTCAGCCGTCCCAGGCGTTTTGGGAAGACCATGGCGGCAGACATGCTGGTGGCGTATTACAGCAAAGGCTGCCAGTCAGGCAGGCTGTTTGCCGGGCTGAACGTGGTAGGGGACGCTTCTTTCCAGACGCATTTGAACCAGCATAATGTAATTCGGTGGGATGTGCAGCGTTTTCTGGAAACAAAGTACAGTTTCGGTACATTTATTGATGAAATCGAGCAAATGATAATCAGGGAACTAAAACGGGAATTCCCGGAATGCGGGGAGTTCCCTGAAGGAAGCAGGCTGAAGACAGTCCTTGACGAGATTTATGGACAGCTCGGGGAAGGATTTATTTTCATCATTGACGAATGGGACTGTGTGTTCCGTATGGCAAAGGAGCAGAAGGAGATCCAGAAGAGGTACCTGGATTTCCTGCGGGGGCTATTCAAGGGAGCTGGATATGTGGATTTGGCATATATGACAGGAATTTTACCCATCAAGAAGTATGGGGAGCATTCTGCGCTGAATATCTTCCAGGAGTATTCCATGATAGATTCTGCGGGACTGACATCATTGTTTGGCTTTACACAGGAGGAGGTGTTGTCCCTTTGCGCCAAAGGGAAAGTGGATTTTCAGGACATGGAGAGATGGTATGACGGTTATCTCATGGATGGTACGCATATTTATAATCCCAAGTCAGTTGTAGATGCGTTGGTGAGAGGAAAGTGCAAAAGCTACTGGACTGGCACAGAAACCTACGAGGCATTGAAAGTCTATATTGAACTGAACTTTGATGGGCTGAGGGAGGCAGTTGTGGGGATGCTGGGCGGAATATGCTGCAAAATTGACCCAACTACATTTCAAAATGACATGATGACTTTTAAAACGAAAGACGATGTACTGACACTTTTGGTCCATCTGGGCTATCTGGCTTATGATGAAGGGAAGGAAGAGGCCTTTATTCCCAATAAGGAGATTATGCAGGAATACCTTAGGTCAATAAAAGTTGGGAACTGGGATGGGTTGATGGAAGCTCTGAACCGTTCGGAGGCGCTTCTGCACAGCACCTGGGCACTGGATGGGGGAGCGGTGGCGGCAGAAATGTCGCTTATCCATGGAGAGACTGCGTCTTTGCTTAAATATAATGATGAGAACTCTCTCGCTTGCACTGTTATCATGGCTTATTACAGTGCTAAAGCATATTACATGAAGCCTGTTATGGAGTTGCCTTCAGGTAAGGGGTTTGCTGATGTGGTGTACTTGCCCAAAAGGGATACAGGCTGCCCGGCACTGGTGGTGGAACTGAAATGGAACAAGTCTGCACAGGGAGCTATAGCGCAGATTAGGGACAGGCAATATGGGGCATGGCTTAGTGGGTATACGGGGGACATCCTCCTGGTTGGGATCAATTATGATAAGAAGAGCAAGGAACACACTTGTATAATTGAAACCTGGACAAAGGAAAGCACAGTCCCTGATATACAAAAATCTTGCAATCAGGCTTATTTTCTATTATGATAAAAATATACACGACTGACGGAAGCAGGGGAGCCTGTGTAGGAGTACCTACGGGGAGTGTATGGTAAAAAAGCCGGCCGTCTGGGCAAGCCTGCTGAAGGTATGCCCAGGCGTTTTTTATATGCCCAGGCGTAATCCCTGGAGGCTGTTTTGAGGATGGAAATGGAGGAAAAGGAAATGGAAATGTTGTCGCTTGCGAAGGAACTTGGGGAAAATGCATACCCGGGAAGGGGGATTGTCATTGGAAAGACCAAGGATGGGGCAAAGGCTGTAACGGCATATTTTATCATGGGAAGAAGCGTTAACAGCCGTAACCGAATTTTTGTGACAGAGGGGGAGGGGATCAGGACCCAGGCATTTGACCCCTCAAAGCTGGAGGATCCCAGCCTGATCATTTATGCGCCGGTGAGGGTGCTGGATGGCAGGACGATTGTCACCAACGGGGACCAGACAGATACTGTCTACGAGGGGCTGGAGAGGGGGCTGACCTTTGAACAGTCCTTAAGGAGCCGTGAATTTGAGCCGGACGCTCCCAATTATACCCCCAGGATATCAGGGGTTTTGCATGTTAAAGAGGGGGTTTTTGGCTATGAAATGTCAATCTTAAAAAGCCATAACGGCAATCCCCAAAGCTGTAACCGCTATACCTATTCCTACGCAAACCCGGTGGCAGGGGAGGGGCATTTTATCCACACTTATATGCACGACGGCGATCCTCTCCCAAGCTTTGAGGGGGAGCCGAAGCAGGTGGAAATTGCAGGGGATATTGACCAATTTACGGAGATGGTCTGGGACAGCCTGGACGGGGAAAACAAGGTATCCTTATTTGTAAGATTTATTGATATTGCCACAGGCGGATATGAAACACGGATACGGAACAAAAATAATTAATGGCAGTGGGAACTGGAAGGAGGAGAACTAAAATGAATGAAATACAACTAAAATACGGATGCAACCCAAACCAAAAGCCCTCCCGTATTTTTATGGAGGATGGAAGTGAGCTGCCAGCCAAAGTATTAAACGGGAATCCCGGCTATATTAATTTTCTGGATGCGTTTAATGGCTGGCAGCTGGTAAAGGAACTGAAAGAGGCGGCAAACCTTCCGGCGGCGGCTTCCTTTAAGCATGTTTCCCCGGCAGGGGCAGCGGTGGGGCTCCCGCTTTCGGAAACTCTGGCGAAAATTTACTGGGTGGATGATTTAGGGGAGCTTTCCCCTCTTGCCTGCGCCTATGCAAGGGCCAGGGGGGCGGACCGCATGTCTTCCTTTGGTGATTTTATCGCCCTCTCGGATGTGTGCGATGGGGATACCGCCAGGCTGATCAAGCGGGAAGTATCTGACGGCGTGATTGCGCCGGGATATACAGATGAAGCGCTGGCAGTGTTAAAAGCCAAGAAAAAAGGGAATTATAATATTATCCAGATTGACCCGGACTATACGCCTGCTCCGGTGGAGAGAAAACAGGTGTATGGGATTACCTTTGAGCAGGGGCGCAATGGGCTGGACATTAACGGGGAGCTGCTGTCCCATATTGTGACGAAGAATAAGGCGCTCCCGGAGGATGCGGAAATGGATATGAAAATAGCCCTGATTACCCTGAAATACACCCAATCTAATTCTGTCTGCTATGTAAAGGGAGGGCAGGCCATCGGCATTGGGGCGGGGCAGCAGTCCAGGGTACACTGCACCAGGCTGGCAGGGCAGAAGGCGGATAACTGGTATCTGCGCCAGGCACCCCAGGTTTTGGGCTTAAAGTTCCTGGAAACTTTGGGGCGTGCGGACAGGGATAACGCAATTGATGTGTATATTGGCGATGAGTATGAGGATGTGCTGCGGGAAGGGGAATGGCAGAAACGTTTTCAGGAAAAGCCGCCGGTGTTTACCAGGGAGGAAAAGCGGGCATGGCTGGACGGGAACAAAGACGTTACCCTTGGCTCCGACGCCTTTTTCCCATTTTCAGATAATATTGAGCGGGCGTATAAAAGCGGCGTAAAATACATTGCCCAGCCTGGCGGCTCTGTCCGTGACGACCTGGTGGTTGAATGCTGTGATAAGTATGATATGGTGATGGCATTTACCGGCATCCGGTTATTCCACCATTAAGAAACCAATGCTATGCCAGGGGCAGGAAGGAGCGGGAATGGAACAAATTGACCAGGTAATCCGGATGTTGGATTCCATGGCGGAGGCTGGGGTCAGCCGCATAAAGGTAGAGACATCTGAGGAAGTGGAGGAAGGAAGCGCAAGAAGGGCATATCACCACGGAAGATGCGATGTGGGGAGCCCTTTTGCCACAGGGGCGCTTTTTGACCTGGAAGAAGAGACAGGGAAAGAATGCTTTTAGGCCGGATATGGCCTGGGAGACAGGCCTTTGGGCTTATATGGATGGCCCAAAGGCCTGTCTGGGAAAGCCCGGGGTCAGGCTCCCCTGATTTCGCCGCATCCAATTTTAGACCCGGCATTGCCTGAAGGCTGGGAAGTAAAATCGTCATGGCCGGAATGGATGATGACAGATTTGCCAATAATCTCTTCTATAGTAAAGCGCTTATCGTAAAAGGAGGACCAGGCATATCCCTGGCAGCCCAGAAGGGGAAGCAGGTCTCCTGCATGGTAGGGATGGGGTGCTTCCCCTGGATTATAGTGGTTGCCTGTATTTTGGAAGCTGCCGGAGCAGTCGCCAAATTCATGAATATGCATGGCGTAGAAATCGCTGCCCCCTTCCTGGGAAACCTCCGGGAGGCCGAAGACCTCCGCTTCTATCAGCACGCCCCCATAGGAGGTGGGGAAAAATTTGACAAGGCCGCTAAGCTGTGGGTTTTCAGTGTTTCCGGTGATCCATGCTGCTGCGCCGGGGCGCTCATAGGCCAATTGCTGGATAAAATTCATCCTTGGGGTGATTGGGTTAGAATACATCACAAAGCTCTGCCTGTTTTTAGGTTATCATATGCTAAGAAATATTTAAGATGCATAAATTCCTTATATGTAGTATAGTTATAATGGAATTTTTTCAAAAATTTTAATCAGAGTATGCTTGGAAAGGCTTCCGGAAGCAGGAATAATTTTTCAGGTACGCTCAGGGAAAGAGAGATGGAATAAATGGCTTTTTGTATTATCACGGACTCCGCTTCCGATGTGCCGGAGAGCGTTATTAAGGAATACGGCCTGCATGTAATCCCAACGCCTGTTACCATAGAGGGAAAGGACTATTTTGACGGGGAAACGATATTTCCCGACCAGTTCTATGAAATACAGGCATCCGGCAGGGAAATATCCACCTACCATGTAAGCCAGAATATGTTCTATGAACATTTTCTTCCTTTTGCACAGCGGGGGGACGAGGTTTTGTACCTTTGCTTTTCCACGGGGATTGCAGGGACATTCAATGCCGCAAGGCTTGCCCGTGAGGAGCTTGAGGAGGAATATCCGGATTTTGTGATTACGGTTATTGATACAAAGTGTGCTTCCGTAGGCTATGGGCTTGTGGCGGAACGGCTTCTTTGTATGCAGAAAAACGGTGCGCCCAAAGAACTTTTAATTGAGGCGGCACATTTCTTCTGTGAGCATATGGAACATGCGGTGACAGTGGTGGAGCTGGGATATTTATTTAAAGGAGGGCGCCTTAGCAGGACCTCTTTCCTGGCAGGGACGGTGCTGGATATTAAGCCCATTATCATTGTGGATGAGAATGGTTCCCTGAAAGCTGTGGAGAAAGTAAGGGGCTGGAAAAAGGCCCAGAAGAGGATTTTAACCATGGTGGGCGAAAAAGGGAAAAATCTGGAAAAACAGGTGGTGGGGATTTGTTACGGCACCGACAGGGAAGCCTATGACTATATTAAAAAAGAGCTGGAAGGGCGGTATCATGTAAAAGGGTTTCTGGAGGGGCGTGTGGGCTGTGCGATCGGTGCCCATACAGGGCCTGGGATCCTGGGAATTGTATTTTTAAATGAAACCAATGAGAAATATGAAGAGTATTTGAAGTAAAAGAAAATTTTCACAGGCGAATTGGCAGGCTGGGAGAAGGCGGAGGATATATATGCTGGAAGTTAAACATCTGACATTCCATCCCCTGGAAAACGGGGAGGAGATCAGTATCATTGAGGACATAAGCTTTACAGTGGAAGAGGGGGGAATGCTGGTAATTACTGGCCCTAACGGAGGAGGCAAATCCACCCTTGCAAAGCTTCTGATGGGAATAGAGAAGCCTGACGGCGGGGAAATACGCTTAGACGGCACAGATATCACAGGATATACCATTGCCCAGAGGGCGAATATGGGGATTGGCTTTGCCTTCCAGCAGCCGCCCCGGTTTAAGGGGATGACGGTAAAGCGGCTTCTGTCCCTTGCGGCGGGGTATGAGATGCAGGAGAAGGAATGCTGTGATTATTTAAGCGGCGTGGGCCTTTGTGCCAGGGAGTATATTAACCGGGAGGTGGACGCCACCCTCTCCGGCGGGGAAATGAAGCGTTTAGAGATCGCCACAGTCCTGGCAAAGAGCCATAAGCTGTGTATTTTTGACGAGCCGGAGGCGGGGATTGACCTTTGGAGCTTTTCCATGCTGGTAAAACAGTTTGAACAGCTTCATGCGGACAAGAAGGAGAGCCTGATATTGATTTCCCATCAGGAAAAGATTATCCAGATGGCGGACCGGATTATGGTGGTCAGGGATGGGAAGATCCAGGCCCTTGGGAGGAAGGATGAAGTTTATCCGGGGCTGGTGGGCGGGGATATTGGATGTGCCTGTATGAACCCATCCCACAGGGCGTAGCGCTGTAACCAGGCAAAATGGCCGGGAAGCGCGGCGGTGGGCAGGTATGGGAAGCCTGCGGCGGCGGAAATATGTAAATGAGGAAGAAGGGAAAGAAACGGTGGAAAAGATTGACCAGGTAACAGCCTCTATTCTGGAAAAGATAGATGGCGAGGGCTTCCGGCAGGAGGGGGCCTATAATTTAAGGTATAATGGCTATTCCCTCTGCCATGGGAATACAGAGCATATTACCATTAAGAAAAAAGAGGGCAAACAGGGGATTGACGTATATATCAGCGGCGAAACGAAAGGGGAACAGGTGCATATTCCCGTAGTGGTTTCCGCCTCAGGCATCACGGATGTGGTGTACAATGATTTTTATATCGGGGACGGCGCACAGGTGGTTATCATTGCAGGGTGCGGGATCCACAACAGTGGCTGCAACGACAGCCGCCATGACGGGATCCATACTTTCCATATAGGGAAAGATGCCAATGTCCGTTATGAAGAGAAGCATTATGGGGAAGGGGAGGGGACGGGAGCACGGATCCTAAACCCGGTGACGAAAATTATCATGGAGGCAGGCTCCGTTTTTACCCTTGATACAGTGCAGATTAAGGGAGTGGACTCTACGGAACGTGGCACAGAGGTGGTTATGGGGGAGGGGGCAAAGCTGTTTGTGGTTGAAAAGCTGATGACCCATGATAACCAGAGTGCGGTTTCCGATATGGATATTTATTTAAACGGGGCAGGCAGTTCTGCACAGATTACTTCCCGCTCCGTGGCAAGAGGGGAATCCAGGCAGACCTTCCACCCCAAAGCCATAGGGAACGCCCTGTGCCATGCCCACATCCAGTGCGACTCTATTATTATGGACAGTGCGCAGGTGTGCTCCATTCCGGAGATAGACGCAAAGCATGTGGATGCGGCCATCATCCATGAGGCGGCTATTGGCAGGATAAATAATGAGCAGCTTATCAAGCTGAACACCTTCGGGCTTAGTGAGGAAGAGGCGGAAGCAGTCATTATTGAAAACTTTTTGAATTAATTATGTGGGGATCAAGATGAAAAAATTATTAGTATATTTAAGGGATTATAAAAAAGAAAGTGTATTAGGGCCTCTGTTTAAATTACTGGAGGCTTCTTTTGAGCTTATTGTGCCCCTTGTAGTGGCTTCCATGATTGATGTGGGAATTGCAGGGCATGACAGGAATTATATTTTAAAAATGTGCCTGATTATGGCGGCGCTGGGGCTGATCGGGCTCACCTGCTCGGTGACAGCCCAGTATTTTGCGGCAAAGGCAGCGGTGGGGTTTGCCACCAAACTGCGGCACGGGCTGTTCGCCCATATCCAGGGCCTTTCCTTTTCCCAGATGGATAAGGAAGGCACATCTACATTAATTACCAGAATGACAAGTGATATCAATCAGGTGCAGTCCGGTGTGAACCTGGTGCTGCGCCTGTTCCTGCGTTCGCCCTTTATTGTATTTGGGGCAATGATAATGGCCTTTACGGTGGATGTAAAGGCTGCGTTGGTATTTGTGGTGGTCATCCCGGTCCTGTCCGTAATTGTGTTTGGCATTATGCTGATTAACATCCCCCTGTTTAAAAAGGTGCAGGGCGGCCTGGATAAGGTGACGGGGATTACCAGGGAAAACCTCACCGGGGTGAGGGTGATCCGCGCTTTTGGGGAAGAAGAAAACGAAATACAGAAATTCGATATTGTTACAGACAGTTTAAAACGGATGCAGGAAATCGCCGGGAGAATTTCCGCGCTGATGAACCCTCTTACATATATTGTGATCAATGCAGGGCTGGTTGCCCTGATTTATGTGGGTGCCCTCCGGGTGGAGGCAGGCATCCTTACCCAGGGACAGGTAGTGGCGCTGGTAAATTATATGTCCCAGATCCTGGTGGAGCTGGTGAAGCTGGCCAACCTTATCATCACCGTCACCAAAGCCGTTGCCTGCGGCAACAGGATTGAGGGCATATTTGAGATCCCCGCAGGTATGGAACAGGGTTCTTCGGCTCCTGGGGAAAATGAAAAAGGGGTAGTGGAATTTGACCATGTAGGCCTGCGGTATTATGAAGGGGGGGAAGAAGCCCTTACGGATATCCATTTCAAGGCCCAAAAGGGGCAGACCATCGGCGTGATCGGCGGCACCGGCTCCGGGAAGTCTTCCCTGGTAAACCTGGTTTCCCGTTTTTATGACGTGACCAACGGGAAGGTGCTGGTGGACGGGGTGGATGTGCGTGACTATCCCCTTGGCCAGCTCCGGGATAAAATCGGCGTGGTAATGCAGAAGGCAGTGCTGTTTAAAGGGACAATCCGTGAGAACCTTCTCTGGGGCAATGAAAATGCCAGTGAGGAAGAACTGTGGGATGCCCTGCGCACAGCCCAGGCGGAAGAGTTTGTTATGAAAAAGGAAGGGAAGCTGGAAGAAATGATTGAGCAGGAGGGAAGGAACCTTTCCGGCGGACAGAAACAGCGGCTTTCTATTGCAAGGGCATTGGTGAAAAAACCGGAAATTTTAATACTGGATGACAGTGCCTCCGCCCTTGACTATGCCACCGATGCGGCCCTTAGAAAATCTATCAGGGAAATGCCGGGAGAGACAACGGTATTTATTGTTTCCCAGAGAGCATCCTCCCTGCTCCATGCGGATACCATTATTGTGCTGGATGACGGCGCTGTGGCAGGCATGGGGAAACATGAGGAACTGCTGGAAAAATGTGAGGTATACCAGGAAATTTACTACAGCCAGTTCGAACGCAGGGAGGTAGAGTAATGAAAAAGGAAAAAAAGAAATTTAACCAGAAGGAAACCCTAATTAAAGTTTTGCGGTATATCAAACCCTATAAGTTTGTGCTTGCACTGACGGTTTTGATGGCGGTCATCTCTGTGGCGCTTACCCTGTACCTGCCCATTCTTACAGGGGATGCGGTGGACCGGATTGCGTTTATTTTTGACCCATCCTCCTTAAATGTGGATATGCCCATGATCTGGCAGGGGCTGTTGGGGATCCTGCGCAAAATGGGTGCTGTGATCGTACTGACGGCCCTGACCCAGTGGGTCATGAATATCTGCAACAACAAAATGGTCTACAGCATTATCCAGGATATCCGGAAAAAGGCTTTCAAACGCCTGGAGGAGCTTCCCCTTAAGTATCTGGACGCCCATTCCCATGGGGATATTGTGAGCCGGGTAGTAGCGGATGTGGACCAGTTTGCGGACGGCCTGCTGATTGGGTTTACCCAGTTGTTTACCGGCGTGGTCACTATTCTGGGAACCCTTGGGTTTATGCTTTCCGTGAATGTGGGAATAACCGTAGTGGTAGTGGTTATTACCCCGGTGTCTTTGTTTGTGGCAAGCTTTATTGCCAAACAGACTTTCAGCATGTTTAAGTTACAGTCGGAAACCAGAGGGGAGCAGACGGCGCTGATTAATGAGATGATAGGCAACCAGAAGGTAGTCCAGGCTTTTGGGCGGGAAGAGAAAACCCTGGAACGGTTTGACGAGATCAACGGCAGGCTGGAGAAATGCTCCCTGCGGGCGATTTTCTTTTCCTCCCTTACCAATCCCTGTACCCGGTTTGTAAACAGCCTGGTTTATACCGGCGTAGGGCTGACAGGAGCGTTGGCAGCTCTTCGGGGAGGGCTTTCCGTGGGGCAGCTTACCTGTTTCCTTTCCTATGCCAATCAGTATACCAAACCTTTTAACGAAATTTCCGGGGTGATCACAGAGCTTCAAAATGCCCTCGCCTGCGCGGCAAGAATTTTTGAACTGATTGAGGAAGAGCCCCAGGTGCCGGATAAGGAGGGCGCTGTGGTGCTTAAGAATGCCGGGGGGAAAGTGGACATTGAGGATGTTTCCTTTTCTTATGTGCCGGATAAAAAGCTCATAGAGAATCTGAGCCTTCATGTGAAACCGGGACAGAGGATTGCCATTGTAGGGCCTACGGGATGCGGGAAGACTACCATTATTAACCTGCTGATGCGGTTCTATGATGTGGACCAGGGAAAGATTTCTGTGGACGGGAGCAATATCCAGAATATTACCAGAAAATCCCTGCGCACTTCCTATGGGATGGTCTTGCAGGATACCTGGCTGAAACGGGGGACCATCAGGGAGAACATCATTGTAGGGAAACCGGGGGCAACGGAGGAAGAAATCATTACGGCGGCAAAGGCCTCCCATGCCCACAGCTTTATTAAGAGGCTGCCCAATGGGTATGACACAGTGATCGGTGAGGACGGGGGAAGCCTTTCCGGCGGGCAGAAGCAGCTTCTGTGTATCACCAGGGTGATGCTTAGCCTGCCGCCTATGCTGATTCTGGATGAGGCTACTTCCTCCATAGATACCAGGACAGAGATCAGGATCCAGAAGGCGTTTGCCGCAATGATGGAGGGGCGCACCAGCTTTATCGTTGCCCACAGGCTTTCCACGATCCAGAACGCGGATGTGATCCTGGTGATGAAGGACGGCCATATCATTGAGCAGGGAAGCCACAGGGAGCTGCTGGATAAGAAGGGGTTCTATGCGGAACTGTACAATAGCCAGTTCGCCATTGCATAAAACCAGGCGCGGATTTTGCCTTGTAGCAGCAATAATGGGGCGTGAAGTGAAATAGGTTTTTAATCAGGGGCAGGCTGTGTTAACAGCCTGCCCCTGGATTTACTGATTACAATAAGCCTGCCCGCGGAGCGTATTGTAAGGCTGAAGCGGAGGGAGGAAGAATTATAAAATAAATGCGCAACTGGTATTTGCTTTTTAGCACCTATCAAATTCTTTATTCTTATTGCTATATACTTTATAATGGCAATAAGGAGAGTGATTTTTATGAATATAAATATTATATCGAAATACTTACAGTTTCTGCGTAAAAGCAACAACTACACACAAGATGATTTGGCAAAAGAATTAGGCATATCAAGGCATGGAGGTGTTATAATAGGACTAAATTAAGAGAAGCCCAGTAAAATCACAATGTCATGATGCTGGGGTCAAAAGTCCAACTACCGAACAATGAAAATGTAATATTTTATGACAAATAAAGACAATCTGCCCTTTTGTGAGCTATAATGGTAGTAGTTTTGAAAGGTGGTATCTCTTATGGCTTTTAAATCGAATGATTGTCAACAGCTGTTCTTTGACGACAGCTTTATAGCATTAACTGAGCGTGAGAAAAAAGCTCTGGAAAAATCCTGGGCAAAAATCTTTGCTGATGAGATTTTTCCGGCAATAGATGAAGAACGTTTTTCTGTTCTGTATAGTGACAAGGCCTCCAGATCTAATACACCCGTTAATGTAATCATCGGTGCGTTAATCATCAAAGAGCTTTTTGATTATTCGGACGATGAAATTGTTGAGAACCTGATGCCTGACCTTCATCTCCAGTACGCCCTGCATGCCGCAAGCTTTGCGGAACAGCCCGTATCAGATAAAACCCTGAGCCGTATGGAACTGATTTATACCTGCATATCAAAGCTGGTTATTTATCTCACAAAAAAGCAGCCGGATATCATTCCGGAACAGCTGAAACATCATGCCGACCCGGATGACTATAACCGCATTTTCTATCATCAGAGAAATGATGACATGGGGGCCATTATCCAGACACTTCTCACAGACAGCGGCTGTCTGCTTCATCTGTGTGGAACAGATTTTGAAGACGTGACGGAGTACCAGCTTTTTACCAGATGCCTTTCTGGCCAGACTGTTGTGGAAAATGAAAAAAGCCGCACGAGGACAAAGGAAGACGGTACGATGAATTCGTCCGCACTCCAGAATCCTTCTGACCCGGATGCCGCTTACAGAAACAAGGCGGGTAAGCAGTACAGGGGATATTCTGCAAATATTGCGGAAGTAGTTGATAAAAATAGTTCT
>OFGR01000025.1_pt1 | contig 133430 bp, 130 predicted proteins | sample 1521811 | NCBI WGS metagenome assembly OFGR01 (sample SAMEA3504098, study PRJEB24116) | mouse gut metagenome | biome: mouse gut; feature: mouse-associated habitat; material: faeces | place: Denmark | collected 2011 | reverse complement strand
GTGTTCCATCACGAAGCTGGATTTTTATCAGATCCCCTGTCATTCCATCATAACAGACAAGCGGATGATAACCATTGCTTTGATAATGAAAGTTAAAGGCTCTGCCTTCCTGTTTGCCATATGCATCAAGGAGCGTGGAATCAAGATCCAGAATTACAGCTTGTGGCAACTGTATACTGTAAACTTTCTTACGAAGTACTCTTCCAATCGCAAGGAACTGGTTTAAGGTATTTTCATCCATGCGGTTAAAGAATCTTGATACCGTAGGCTGTGATGCAAGGGCATCTTTTTCAAGTACAGACTTGAATACAGGATCGTTTGTCAGTTCATCGGAAGCATCATCTTCGAAATAACCGGCAATGATCATATATATCATCTGGAGCAGGTTTTTCTGATCCGTATGATATCTGAATAATGCAGGATCATTGGTTTTGAAAGCTTTGCCTAAAAGCCTATCTATACCAAGTTTGCTCACGAATTCTTTGATGAGAAGTAAACCTGCATCGGAGGACAAATCTCCCCCATCAAAATTTATTTTAATCTGGCTATTGCTTTCTAATGATAAGGTGTTTACAATACTCATAAAGGGCTCCTTTGTTGGTTTTTATTAAGTCTTGAACACCTTAATTTTACCACATTTGGATGCTCTTTTTTCATTCACCTGATAGGTGAAAAGCAATATTCAGTTAAAACACGGTAACTATGCGGCTTTCAGCCACTTTCACGGCTGTGCCGTGAATAATATAGGATTATTATTTTTCTTCCCAAAGGTACAGAAAATTCCATCAAAAAACAGGCAGGGCTTAGATAGCCACTGCCTGCAACCTTTAAATAAAATAGGAGGTGTATTAAATGTTATCCATGTATCCAGCCTGTTTTTTTCACGAAGACAATAGTTATTCTGTAGTGTTTCCTGGCCTTAACTGGCTGTCCACATGCGGCGATACTTTTGAATGGAGACCCTATTCCAAAACCATCCAGATTAACTGATATTGACCCGCAAGCCGTTGCAAAGGAACGTGCTCCAGATACGCCCTTGGGTGAATCTTTCGTCAGCATGGTTTCCGAGGTTTTGCAAGATGCATTAAAAGCACAGTTACATTTAGGATAAACTTTCCCCGCCGGAGCTGTCTGCAAAATATGGGAACAGTGGGTGCTTTGCCACTATAAAGGAAAACAACGGACAGTACGCTTCGCGAACTGTCCGTATGGTACTGGCATATAAAAATGTCTTAAACCTGACCTTCATACCCACTATCTGCGCAAGGCCTTACCGGCACTCCGGCTTCATCCGTATCCCAAAATCCATCTCATCCCCGGTGAGCCTGTATTTTTCCATCAGCTCAGGGCCGCAGCTTGCAGAACCAATGCCGCTCTGGCGGTAGTCCACACAAAGCACCGTATAAGGGGATTTCGTAAGCTGATAGTTATGGGCCTTTTCCGTAAGCTCCTCCTGGGTATAGAAGGAAGCATTGAAGGCAAAAGCTGTCTCCCCGGCTATGGTCAGGGCTGCCCTTTCGCTTGCCACCGTCACATAGTCGCAGTCATGATGGCTTCCGTTCTCCTGGGGACGGATATAATCTTCTTGCATGGCTTTTACATTTGTGTCAAATACCCCGTGGAAGCCAGACCATTTCTTGTCAATATAGCTCTCCCCAGGGCCGATGCCGCAGTATTGTACCCTGTCCATGGCTTTGGGCAGGAACAGGCGCAGGCCAAACCTTGGCAGGAACGGGAATACCGGGTTCTTCTCCCCATGGAGCGACACATCCACTGTGCCGTTGGGCCATATTGTCCAGGAGACCCTGATATCCAGGATCCGCTGCAGATAAATGGCGGAGAGGGAAAGGGTGGTATTTATCCGGATCCTGCCCCCATCCATATCCATATGGGTCTCATAGGCCCTGGGGACGATGCGGTCATATACAGAAATTGCCGTCATGGGGAAATTCCCCGTGGTCGCCGCCGTAAGCATACATTGTCTTGCCTTCCACCGTCTTCCCCATTTCAATTGCATGGTCGCACCACTCCCAGACAAAGCCTCCACAGAAGCCTTCATACTGGTGGATCACCTGGAAATAATCCTCCAAGTCCCCGGGGCCGTTGCCCATGGCAGTATTCGCACATCACATAAGGCCGGGCGCCATCTTCCTTAAAATATCCGTGGATCGTATCAATGGAAGGATACATATGGCTGTACAGATCCATATTGGTGTAATCGCAGTCTTCCCTGGGGGGATGGTTGGCCCCTTCGTAATGGGCCAGGCGGGTGGGGTCAAATTCCTTCGTCCATTTCAGTGCCGCCTCAAAGGTACAGCCGTAAGCACATTCGTTCCCCATAGACCAGATCACCACGCTGGGGCGGTTCTTATCCCGTTCCACACAGCGCTGGGCACGGTCAACGGTGGCCTCGGTAAACGCCGGATTATCCGCAATGGCATCTCCCCAGTGCCAGTTCCCTTTTTCCCGTTCTTCCTCTGTGATATAGATCTCCCCTGTGCCATGGCTTTCATTGTCCGCCTCGTCAATCACATAGAACCCGAAATAGTCATATAACTGATATGCCCAGGGTGCGTAGGGATAGTGGCTGGTGCGGATGGCATTGATGTTATGCCCCTTCATCACCTGCAGGTCTTTCTTAAGCTGCGCCGGGCTGATGGCAAAGCCTGTCACCGGGTCGCTGTCGTGGCGGTTGGCTCCCCTGAACTTCACCTTCACGCCGTTGATATACAAGACCCCCTTATCCACATGGATCCCGCGGATCCCCACAGTGTCCGTAATCACCTCATTTTCCGTTTCCAGGACAAGTGTATACAGATAAGGCTCTTCCGCGTTCCAGAGCCTGGCTTCTTCCACCTGGAGCACTGCCCTGTCCCCTGAGGAATCCGCCTGTGCCACAAGCTCCCCTTCACTGCCAAAAAGGCTCGCCTTCACTGCCGCCTGCTGTGCCAGATACCGGAAAGTGACCTCCACCTTTCCGCCCTTTAAGTCCTGTGTAGGCTGTGCCTTTACAAAATAGTCAAAAATGCCTTCCTGGGGCCTTCTTAAAAGATACACGTCCCGGAAGATCCCGCTCATCCTGAACTTATCCTGATCCTCCATGTAGCTTCCGTCACACCACTTCAGCACCAGCACACAGAGGGTATTCTCCCCCTCCTTAAGGCTCTTTGTCACATCAAATTCGCTGGTGGCATGGGAAACCTGGCTGTACCCAATAAAGTCTCCGTTCACCCACACATAAAAGCAGGAATCCACACCCTCAAAATTCAGGTACGCCCTGGGGGCATTTTCCTCCTTATAATAGGTAAAGGTACGCACATACTCCCCACAGGGATTCTCATAGGGTACGTAGGGAGGATCCATAGGGAAAGGGTAACGGGTGTTGGTGTACTGGTGGCGGCCATAGCCATAATTCTGCCATACCCCAGGCACTGTCACCTGGTCAAAGCCTGCCGTGTCATAGCCTTCCCTGAAAAATTCTTCCTCCACATCGTAGATACTGCCAGAATAGCGGGATTTCCATATCATGTATTGCCCGCAATATGGACAAAATGATACGATCTTGGATGCCGCCAAAAAGCCTTTTCCAAGATGGGACGCAGTAAAATTTGATGCGGCAAGATAAGCGATACCCAAAGGAGCAGGCACTGCCGCGCTTCTAAACCTCCGCCGCACCACAAAGCACAAAAATTTTACCATCTTCATTTACTACTCTCAGTTTACGTATATTACTCTCCCAATCAGGTATTTCTACGTTCAGCACATGATTTACAGTATCGATCTGATAAATGAGGCCTTCAAACATGGTTGCACTCAATATGAGATTGAAAGTAGCATTTATCTCATTATTTGCTATCATGTGCATACTTGGATATAAAATGCCGCCAACCTCTAAGTTTACTTGATACAAATTGCCAAATGTTGAACCACCGAAACCAGATAATGGCACATTCCCCTTAACAAGAACTGCACCCAATTCAGATATAAGTATATCCTCATCATCCGTCCATACCGGAATATAAGCCCCTGTATCGAACAAAGCGGTAAGCCCATTATTTAAAATAACTACTGGCCTTTGTCTTGTTTTGTCCAATCTTAATGTATACTGTTTCATAATACACCCACCATGCCCAGTTGTATGTATCCCTCAGGATCCGTATGGCGTGCAATGATCTCCCCCTTTAATACCAATCTGGTCAATTCTGATTTCTTTTTATCCGCATACTTAACGATGGCAGATTCTACAGAAACTCCATCGTTATTCAGATACCGTACTCCTGTAAGCCCGACCCATTGGCCAGGATATTTCTTTTGTATCTGCTCCCAAGTCATCCTCTCATTCACAAACAACACTTCCTTCCATATACGAAAGTCTTTCTCATGTAATTTTCAATTGATCTATATATATTATAGCATTTTGCCCAATGTACCACAATCGCCCTCATTTTTTCTGTCGGCTATAAATACCATATCGCCATACTCAAATGAATGCCTGAATAAGGGGCTGCAAAATTAGCTATTATCTGCGCAACAAACATCGTCACGCCCCACACGGCTTATTGTATCAAACGCCGCCACGCTACGCGAACCGGCTTATTGTATCAAACGCCGTCCGCTACGCGAACCGGCTTATTGTGGTCAAAAAACCGGCTCATTTTTTACCAAATGAACCGGTTTTCAGCCTGGCCTATGAAGCTGTTAAGATCCTATCATCCTGCGGGATCCGCATAATATCAAGTATTTAAGCCTCCTGGTTTAAGATGCACAACTTGCGGGCCTGGTCCGCTGCAATACAGGCATCCAGGATCTCCTGGATATCCCCGTCCATGATTTTGTCCAGTTTATACAAGGTAAGCCCGATCCGGTGGTCGGTCACCCGCCCCTGGGGGAAATTGTAGGTACGGATCTTCTCCGACCGGTCCCCTGTACCAATCTGGCTTCTGCGGAGCTCCGCCTCCGCGTCATGGCGCTGCTGCTGTTCCAGGTCATAGAGCTTTGCTTTCAGCAGGGCAAAGGCCTTCTCCTTGTTCTGAAGCTGGGATTTTTCCGTCTGGCTGTAGACCACGATCCCCGTAGGATAGTGGGTAAGGCGTACTGCGGAATCAGTGGTGTTCACGCACTGCCCCCCGTTCCCTGACGCCCGCATAACATCTATACGTATATCCTTATCTTCAATTACGATATCAATATCTTCGTCCACTTCCGGCATCACCGCCACGCTGATGGTAGAGGTATGGATGCGCCCGCCGGACTCGGTTTCCGGCACCCGCTGTACCCGGTGGACGCCGCTTTCATATTTCAGCCTGGAATAAGCCCCCTGCCCGGTGATCATAAAGTTTACTTCTTTCATGCCGCCGATCCCGATCTCATCCACATTTAAGGTCTCCACCTTCCAGCGCTGTCCCTCCGCATAGTGTACATACAGGCGGAACATCTCCGCCGCAAAAAGCGCTGCCTCGTCTCCCCCGGCCCCTGCCCGGATCTCCACGATAACGTTCTTCTCGTCATTAGGGTCTTTGGGCAGAAGAAGGATCTTCAGCTCCTGTTCCAGCTCCTCGATACGCTTTTTGGCCGCCGCCAGCTCCTCCTTCAGCATTTCCCGCATATCTTCGTCGGACTCTTCCTCCAGCATCCCCAGGGAATCCTCCACATCCTGCCGGGATTTTTTGTATTCCCTATAAGCCTCCACAATGGGGGTCAGGTCGCTTTGTTCCTTCATCAGCTTCCGGAACCGCTCCTGGTTATTGGCTACGGTAGGTTCCCCCAGCTCCCCCATGATCTCCTCAAATCGAATCAACAAGTCTTCCAGTTTATCAAACACTGCTTTTAACCTCCCAATCTTCCCAGTACTACCCTGTCAAGCCCCGCCAGATCCCTGCAAACCATAACCTCCCCATAGCCTGCTTCCTCCATATAACCGCTTACCGCCTGGGCTTGGTCACAGCCGATCTCAAAAAACAGCATCCCACCAGGGTACAGGTATTCTCCCGCTTCTTTTATGATTTTTCTGTAAAAATCCAGCCCGTCCTCTCCCCCGTCCAGGGCTGCCAAAGGGTCATGTTCCCTGACCTCCTCCATCAGCCCCGGGATTTGGCCGCTGGGAATATAGGGGGGATTCGATACGATGATCTCGTATTTTCCCGTTACCTTTTCAAACAGGTCGCTTTGTATAAAATCCGCTTCCAGCCCCAGCGCCCCGGCATTTTGGCGGGCTATGGCCAGGGCTTTTCCCGAAAGGTCGCAGCCTGTCCCCTGGCATCTGTTGGAATATCGCAGCAGGCTCAAAAGAATACACCCGGACCCGGTGCACATATCCAGGATCCTCATGCCGTCATGGAGATAACGCATCACTTCCTCCACCAGGGTCTCCGTATCCTGCCTGGGGATCAGCACATCCCTTGTCACCTGGAACTTAAGCCCCATAAATTCCTGATACCCAAGGATATGCTGCAAGGGCACATGGCGGCTCCTGGTGCCAATTGCCTCCTGGTAATCCCGGCACTTCTCTTCCGCCACCGGCTCTTCCCCATGGACTGTAAGATAACTTCTGTCTGTGGCGCAGATCTCCTCCAAAAGCAGCCTGGCGTCCAGCGCCGCTTCCCCGATCCCCGCCGCCTTAAGCTGGCCTGCTCCCCACTCATACAATGCTTTATATATCATCCTCGTCCTCTTCCCCGGTGGGCCCGTCCACCAGCCAGGACTCATCCACCTCATAGCCAAAAGTTTCCTTTAAATAAGCTTTCCAGTCAAACACTGCCTCCACCGACTTCATGGCAACCTCCACCATGTCCTCCTCCGGTTCCTTGGTGGTAAGCCGCTGGAGCATCATTCCCGGGGCGGAGATGATGCGTACTAAAATATTGTCGCTCCTGCCCGCCAGGCGGATGATTTCATAGGAGATCCCCGCAATCACCGGGATCAGGGCGATCCTAAGCAGGATCCTCACCGCCGGATTTTCCACCCGGATAAAAAAGAACAGCACAATACTTACAAACATCACAAAAAACAGAAAGCTGGTGCCGCAGCGTTTATGGATCCGGGAGCTCCTCATCACATTATGCATTGTAAGCGGCCTTCCCTTTTCAATGCAGTTGATACATTTGTGCTCCGCCCCATGGTATTGGTAAAGCCTGTGGATATCTTTCATCAGGCTGATGCCCACCACATAGGCAAAGAAGATCAGGATCCGGATGGCTCCCTCAAGGATCGCCAGAAGGGAGGCATTTCTCACATACTCCGTAAGAAGCGAGGACAGGAAATAGGGCAGCAGGATAAAAATGCCCACTGCAAGCAAAATGGAAACTACCGTGGTAATTCCCATCAGGATCCCCTCCCCTTTGCCCCCTGCCGCGGAATCCAGGGCTTTGTCCAGTTTCGTCTCTTCCCCCTCATCTTCATAAAAAGAGGCAGAGTAATTCAGGATCTTAATCCCCAGGCGAAGGGAATCTACAAAGTTAAACACCCCCCTGATAAAGGGCAGCTTCACGATCTTATTGTCCGGCAGGCTGCCCCGGAACACGTCCACCTCCACCTCGATCTCCCCGTTGGGCTTCCTGATGGCTACTGCATAATCATCCTTGTTTTTCATCATAACACCTTCCAGGACAGCCTGCCCGCCTATCCCGGATGAACGGTTATATTTCTTTTTCGTCATAAAATCATACCTCCCTATGCCATCAGCCCTTTTTGCGCCGCTGGCATATTTCCTGCGCAGGCCCGTGCAGCCAAGCCAGGGAAGATTGTCCCTGCTGCCCGTGCGCCGGACGGCCGCCAGCTTTTGGGACAATCTTCCCTGGGCAACCGTGCGCATAAAAAACAAGGTTGAGATGTGACCACCCCAACCTTATCATGCAAACTTATTTTCCTACACCATACTTCCTGTTGAACTTCTCTATACGTCCATCAGCTCTTGCTGTCTTCTGCTGACCTGTGTAGAATGGATGGCATTTGGAACAAACTTCAACGTGGATGTCCTTTTTGGTTGAACCTGTTACAAATGTATTGCCGCAGTTGCAAGTTACAGTTGCCTGAAAGTATTCAGGATGGATTCCTTCTTTCATGATTTCACCTCTCTATGATAAAATTATAGTACGTTTTCCTTCCTAAATTATACCGCCTGTGGCTTTAGTCCCGGCATATATAATTCTGAAACAGCTTTTTAATTGTACCATAGCTTATCCTATGATGCAAGTACTTTTAGAACCATTTTATTTTTTTCACCATATTTACAAATTCCTGGTTGTTCCTGGTCTTGGTAAACATATCCAGGATCTTTTCCACCGCTTCCTCCGGCTTCATGCCATTTAAGGCCTTCCTCATAATATTGATGGCCTCCAGCTCGTCCGGTGCCAGCAGCAGGTCCTCTCTCCTGGTACTGGACTTGGGGATATCAATTGCCGGGAACATTCTCTTTTCGGACAGCTTCCTGTCAAGCACCAGCTCCATATTGCCGGTTCCCTTAAATTCCTCGTAAATAACATCATCCATCTTGCTGCCCGTCTCCACCAGCGCAGTTGCCAGGATCGTAAGGGAACCTCCCCCGCGCATATTCCTGGCCGCACCGAAAATCCGCTTGGGCATGTGCAGCGCCGCAGGGTCAAGGCCGCCGGAGAGTGTACGCCCGCTGGGGGGGACGGTCTGGTTATATGCCCTGGTGAGCCTGGTAATGCTGTCAATCAGGATCATGACATCTTTCTTATGCTCCACCAGGCGTTTGCCCCGCTCAATCACCATTTCCGAAACGCGCTTGTGATGCTCCGGCAGCTCGTCAAAGGTGGAATAGATCACTTCCACATTGGGGCCTTCGATGGCCTCCTTGATATCTGTAACTTCCTCCGGGCGCTCATCGATCAGAAGAATGATCAGGTGCACATCCGGCGCATTGCGTTTAACTGATTTTGCAACATCCTTAAGCAGGGTGGTCTTACCTGCCTTGGGCGGGGATACGATCATACCACGCTGGCCCTTGCCCACTGGGCTGATCAGGTCCATGATCCTCATTGCAATACTCGCCCCTGACATCTCCAGGTGCAGCCTTTCATTAGGGAAAATCGGCGTCATATCCTCAAAGTTGCATCTTTTGGACGCCTCTTCAGGGGTATAGCCGTTAATAGACTTTACAAATAAAAGTGCCGCAAATTTCTCCCCCTGGGTCCTGATCCGGGTATTCCCCTCCAGGATATCTCCCGTCTTTAAGCCAAACCTGCGGATCTGGCTGGGGGCTACATATACATCATGGTCCCCAGGCAGGTAATTCTCACAGCGGATAAATCCATAACCGTCCGGCATGACCTCCAAAATACCCCCAGCGGCAATACCGCTGTCAAGTTCTACCGGATACTTGTCCTCATCCGCCCTTGGCTCTTCCACCTTTCCCTCTGTGCGGTCTGTTTTATAATCAGAAGCACCCTTTTCCTGCCTGGCTTCGGCCCGTTCCGCCTTCCCCTCTGTTTTCTGTGAGGGCTGCCTGGAAGCCGCCCCCTTTGGCTGGGTGGTTTTTACTTCCGCTTTTTCCTTCTCTTTTTCATCTTCCGCAAGCATCAGCTCCACCAGCTCTGCCTTCTTCATCGCGGACGTGCCTCTCAACCCTCTGGCTTTCGCAATGGCTTTTAAATCAGCAAGCGCCAAAGACTCATACTTTTCTTTCATACAATCCTCCATTCATTTATTATAATAATAATGAAATCAACCATTCCATCAAAACTATGTATTTTTCTTTTGGGAATTTATAACGACTTGTAGCTTGAAGTGCTTCCGCTATGATTATACACCACATTTGCCAAAATAGGAAGTTTTTTCTTGAATGCCCCACAGAAATCAATTTTCAAGCCTGCTCCCTGTGCCTTGCACCTGAAGCAATCATCCTGCGCCAATGAATCCATGGGGCAAAAACCGGCGCTGGAAACGCCATTAATTATTTGATGTTCTGGGCTGCCAGCCCTCTTTTGCCTATGCATCCCACCTTGCCGTAAGCACATGCTCCCCGCTGGTTGTTACCACTGTATTTTCGTCCACCAGGATCCCACCGTACTCCCAGCCTGCAAAGACGGCCCCCTCTTTTTCCGGAACAGGGAGCTGGCTGCCGTATGCCTCCCCGAAGGTTACATAGACTTCCTCTGCCCCTTCCCCGCCCCTGAGGGTTCCCCCATTTAAATCAAGCTTTACCCTAATCCTGGCAGGCTCCCACAGGGCATACAAAGTGGTATCTCCCGCCACCTCATCTTCAACGAAATTCCATTCTTCTGCCAGGGACACATCCTTTGAAGTTACCCAGCCCCTGAAATCATATCCTGCCTTAAAGGGAACCTCCGGCTCTGACACTTTTTCCCCATACCGGCGTTTTTGTTCCTCTACCTGGCTGCCTCCGTCTGTGTCAAAGGCCACATAAAACCCGCCATTAATGGTAAAAATAACTGTAAGGATTATCACTGCCGCCAGGGCTCCGATGATCAGGCCATCCAAAATCCTCACAGGGACATCCTTACTCCCGTATATGCCCCGCCCAAACCATCTCTTTCCTGCCCTGTTATTTTCTTCTTTTTTTTCTTCCATACCATCTCTTCCTGGCCATTAGCCATCATCTATCCAGTTGCCTCAAATGCCCACGCTGCCCCATTAAAGCCAGCCCTATTAAACATCATACTTATATTTAAAATCTACTCAATTTTAATGAAACTCCTTCATAGATCCCTACTGGCAGATTTTTATCAAAAGCATATTCTTCCATACTATCTTTTTCAAAGTTATATATTGTTACAAGCTCTCTTTCAGAATCTACTACCCAGTATTCCCTAACCCCTGCTGTCCGGTATTTAAACAGTTTCTTAAAATAATCCATTTGTTTACTGCTTGGTGAAACAATTTCAATCACCCAATCTGGTGCGCCATTACACCCTTTATCCGTAATCTTATTTTTGTCACAGATAACAGAGAGATCCGGTTCAACATAATTTCTATCATTTTCATCCAAGAATACCGCAAACGGAGATGGAAATATTTCGCACTCACCATTATTTTGTTTAATAAAGTCTTTTATCTGATAATGTAAATCAGAAACCAATCTCTGATGTTTTGTATTAGGTGGAGCCATGTAATAAATCTTTCCATCAATCAGTTCTGCACGTTTTCCGTCTGGCAGAGCATAAATATCCTCTATTGTGTAAGCTTCTTCATTTCTTAGTGAATCTATAGTTTTCACCTCCACTCTTAATACCATTATACCCCTCCCCCCCAACCTGCAACCGCTAACCTTTTTCTTTTACCAATCAGCAATCCAATATTCGTCAACTTCTTATAACCTATATAGTTCTTTCTTTTCATTACAGCCATAATTTTCGGTTGATGGGCTTTACACTTCCATTACGAAACGCCAAATGCCTAAAAACACATTACCTTTTCTTGCTTTGTACAGCAATTAATAGAGGCGTCTGGAATAACTGTTTTTTATATTTCATTATCGGCATTTAAAAATACTGCAAATGGAGCCGGAAAAACTTCACAGTCTCCATTATTACACCTAATATGGTCTTATTTTCCAATTATTGTTACTATATTGTCACTGATATTTTCTTTTTTATCAATTGCTATGACTTTCAAATGCCTTAAAATATGCCATACACTAACCGATTAACATCATCTATACGTTTTGAATAGCCAGAACGATGCTTTAGCGGCTCAAGTTTTCCTATTCCTTGCATTACACCATTTCTTTTAATATCATCTAACAAATTATTTATCTTTTTAATTGTTTTCTTATCTTGAAATTGCCAATACACATAATCAGCAAAACCTTTATCTGTAAAAGTAAAATCATTCATTCTCTTGCTCCATTCGTTTCATCCAGTCTAAAACTTTTTGAGTTGGTTTCCAATCGTCAGATTCCATTTCCCGCAATTCTTCCATGCTGAAAGATATTGTTTTACCATCTTTAAACTGTTTAAAACTTTTATCTAATTTTGCAAGATACTCAGCATTCTTTTTAGCCTTCGCCAATTCGTTATATTCTGCCTCAGATATAATAACAACATTTTTGTTTTCCTTACGTGATACAATCACCGGTTCTCCATTAAACGCTATATCAAAATACTTTTTTATATTTGCTCTCACATCCATTTGTTTTGTCGCGATCATAGCCATCTCTTTCCGTACTCAAAACCGTACTGTTTATTGTACTTATATTATATGCTACTATTATACACCAGTCAACAGAATTTATGCTTTCATAATAACTACAAGGAGCTTCATACTCTCCTGATGATGTAGCTGCCGGATTTTTACCACATAATCCATCATCTCTCATATGTATACAACCCTCTTTTCCATAAATTACGAGAACCACAATTATTGCAATGATATGCTTTTTCATTTTCATCAAATCTAATATCCATATTACCACAATCCAAACAAATCATAGCTTGCCTCCACTTAAAAGCAACTATTTATTGATATTAAAATTTGAAATTATCAATACCAGAATCCAATTTTTATTTCATTATATGGATTAAGTTCTTTTTTAGCTGATTCAATATCTAAATTATCTATTACTCCCATTTCTATTGCTCTTTTTATATATCCTTCAATATAAATTGGTGTGTATTTCATTAATGTATTTTTCATCCCAGAACATTTATGGATACATATTACTACAACCAATAAAAGCATTGCTAAACTTCTTTTCCCCCTGTCTATATTTGCATTACTTAAAATATTATTCGAGGTTTCCCAGTTAATTTTTTCGTTCGGTTTTGATATGTAATCATAAAAAATCCTTATATAAGCAGATAATGATGCTATCTGGATTAAATTTTCACCACTTTTTACTGCTAATGGAAATAAATACAATATTGGTATCAAAAAGATAAGTGATCTATCTATGTTTAATGAAATAAACCCCACTTCGTTATTTATCTGATCAACTTTTGTATCAATTAATGTTATTCCAGCTCCAATTGTGGTTACAATTGTCAGTATTGCTGTATGAGACTGGGCATTAATCACTGATAGTCTTTGAACTAATTCATTTCTTATACTTGCACTTTCCACATCGCTTCACGTTTGATTCTGTTTTTGTGGGACAGGATAAATAATAAAACTATGTTAAAGTCACAGACACGGCATTTAAGTTCTTCGGCACTTCTCATTCCGTGTATAATCTGTTTTTTTGTGGGAAATATACAGGCTCCCGGATACCAGCACAATTTATTTATCCCCAGTCCGTATTCTACGCCATAGACTAATTGCAGTTGCTATGGTTTTTAATTCCCCACATAACTGGAGGGGAATTCTCGCTTACATCACATTCCTTTTTTAAAAGCAGTTGACCGCTTTTAAATATAAAAGAGAGTGTCAAAGGTTCTTGACACTCTCTAAAATAAGAACTAATTAATTTACTCGCTCTCGATAGGCGGTTTTTGGTACAATTTACGCTCTACAAATTTCTTTTCAAGTGCAAGTTGTTTTTTTACTGCCTCAATGTTATTATCTTCTACCACCATTTCAAGTCTTTCAATCAATTCAAGCTGATCAAGAAGATATCCGTTATATTCTTTTTCATTATTTGGCATACCATTTCACCTCCATTCTGTAGGTAAGAAGTGTTTTTCGTTATGCCTTTAGTATAACATGTTTTATATTTGATTTCTATAACATTATATATTTATTTTCACGTTTTACTATTTTTCACTTGTCACATTTACAACTTTGCTAATATATAAATGCACTTCAGCATTATCTCCCTCTTGTTCCACGTCTCACAAGATATACTTTTAAGGGTCTTATTTACTGTCTGTATATTAACAAATTGACTACAATATAACTTTAAATGGTAAGTGAAAACTTATCTTGTAGATTAGACAGGTTGGAAACTTTGGTCGGTGTACAACCTGTCTTTTGTTTTCTCTTATTTCGCTTAACTTGATTATAGTATATCATGTTTCGAAATTTTATCAACAATTTTTATTAATTTATCATACTTTTTTTATTAGACATTCAGCACTATAATTAATGGCCGAAAGAATTTTATTTGCATCTTCAAGTGAAAAATTTTACTTATCCAAAAGCTTGTCTAATGCTTGTCTACTGATACCCAACTTTTCAGAGATAAATGTCTTCTTTATACCTGATTGTAAAATTATCTCATTCACTGCCTGTGCAAGCTCCTGATTCGTTTTAATTACCATGTATCCATCTTCCTATAAAAAATAAGGACGTAATCTATATATAATAGACTTGCGCCCTGATCTGCTTACTATTTAGTTACTGATTGCTTATTCTTTAATTATATCAATATCTGTAAAATTAACACCTGCTACTTTTAGAAAACTTTTTAAATACAGATACTCACCCTTCAAACTTTCATAAGTTTTTGTTGCATTTTCACTTTTTGCAATTAACATGTGTTGTTGTATTTTTCTAAAATCATCCATTGCTTTTTGCGTAATCTCTAAATTAGTATTAGGCATTTGCTTTCACCTCCCGATTATAAAACGGTTGATAAGTTATAATAAGTATACCATAACCAAGGCACAAAGTCTATTATAATTTTGGTAACAAACCCTACTACACTCTATTATACCCACTTCTTTAGCTGTCAACGAATCACGAAAGGTTATCACAGCCTGTAATGGAAATAGGGGACTGGCCCCACTACTGTTTTAATTTCCTGTGGGCTGGATGCCCACAAAGGTAAAATTGTTGCGTGTATCCTGGCTGGCCCTCTGGGTAAGCCGACACACTCCGAAATCTGGGAATCCACCACCTTAATCCCGGACATGATTGCCTTACGGGATTGGATTGTTGCCCAAAACTGCCATCACATTGCCATGGAAAGCACCGGCATTTACTGGATGCCTATTTATGAAATACCCGAAGATGCTTTCTCCGGCGACATTACTTTGCTTGCTGTAAATGCGCGCCATATGAAGAATGTCCCCGGCAAGAAAACAGGTATGCGGGATTCCGAATGGATTTCCACCCTGCTGCGCGCCGGGCTTTTGAATGGCAGCTCCATCCCTGAAAAAAGGATACGGGAGTTCCGTGACCTGAACCGTTACCGCAAAAGCGTCATCCGTGACATCACATCCCAGAAAAACAGGGTTGAGAAGTTCCCGCAAAGCTCCGGTTTTCAGCTGCCCTCTTTTATTTCTGATATTTTTGGCACTTCCGGCAGAATGATTCACACCCTGGTCATCTAAACCTTGCTTGGTAAAGAAGAACTGAGACAACGTATTAATATATCGTCTGCTACCATTGCCAAACTATCAAAACATGAATATGTAAGTCTATAAGTAATAAATGGAGTTTATACCAGACAGCCAAACAGATCATAAACTGGAATAAAATATTGACTTTTCAATGTACATTTATAACAAAAAGAGTGTAAACCTTTTTGAAAACTCAATAGGATTTACACTCTTTTTGTTTAACATTATTAGATTGTTTGCCTTTACTTTTTAGTCATTAGTTTTTTACCTTTAATACTATTTCAATGTTATATCTTCAACATTCACGCCCATAGATGATAATTTAGCGGTTGTAACTTTAATTAAATAGTCAAGCATTTCATTTTCATGACCACCATTTGCCTTTTTGATTTGCTGTAAATCTGTATATCTATCAATGGTCACTGTGATAAGTTCTTTTTCAGTCATTTCTTGCACCATTCTTTCACCGCCTTTTTGATTGTATATATTAGTATTAATTGCTACAATCTTATTATAGTGGAATTTTTGAAAAGTGTAAACCCTATTCAGTTTTCAAAGAACAAAATTAATTAGAGCATTATAGACTTCAAATTGTTCATCACTCATACACATACAATCACCTACTTTCATCTTGTTACTTATACTGATTGCTACAATGTAAGTATAACACAACCTAGGTGCAAAGCCTATTCAATTATCAACGAATCATGGAAGGTTATCACAGCGGTGATTTGAAAACTAAATTCCACCCCTTCTTCTTTTGGCCATGGAAGTTATCCTTACAAAGGATAAGGTGGATTTTAATCTTACATTTTTTAGTGTATCATCCTCTTGTGTTGCTGGTATGGAGGAGGATACTACTATGAACAAACATAAGCATTTATCTTTTGAAGAACGTTTTACTATCAGAACCCTGCTTGATGACTCTGCTTCCTTTAAGAAGATCGGCAGGACCCTGGGGGCGGGATTGTACCTCTATTTCCAAGGAAGTCCGCAACCATATGCTTTTCCAGAAGACCGGCTGCTTGGGGCGCCCTTTCAATGACTGTGCCAACCGTCGTAATTGCCCTGTCTCCGGCCTTTGTTCTGCCCCCGCCTGCGCCGTTTTAAAAAGTGCAGCCTTTGTTCCAGGTGCCATCTTTACTGCCAGGATTATTTCAAGGAATCCTGTCCCTTTTTTGAACATAAAAATTTATCTCCGGTAGAAGTTACACTTACAAGGTGGAAGTTACCTTTTCATTTCACCTTTCAGATAAAATTGCAGATGATTTAGATGTCAAAATTGCCAACACAGAATAAAGACTATTACAAAGGAAGAATTATTGAAATGCCTAATCAGAAAGATAAAACTACAGATAACCAAAAAGATCTAAATTTTTTATTAGAGGAATTTATGAAATTCTTGAAGATAAGAAAAATAAAAAAAGAATGCTGAAAATATCATATTTCCAAGCATTCTTTCTAATAGCGAGAGGGGGACTTGAACCCTCGACACTACGGGTATGAACCGTATGCTCTAGCCAGCTGAGCTATCTCGCCATATGATCCCTACCGGTAAATCCGATAGGGTATGGGACCTATAGGGCTCGAACCTATGACCCTCTGCTTGTAAGGCAGATGCTCTCCCAGCTGAGCTAAGATCCCTTATTGACAAGCCGCTTTCGCAACCCGCTCTGCTATTATACAATTATATTCCAGGACTTGTCAATATTTTTTTTAAATTTTTTATTTATATTTTTCAATCCGTCCGTATCATTTATCAGGACGGATTATTCAAAGGGACAATTACATCCTTTCGGGAGCCGAAAAACCCAACAAATCAATGCATGTTTCCAAAATATTTTTTGTCAGCATCAGAAGGGCGATCCAGCCCTCTTTCTTCACCGCATCCTCTTCTGCCAATATTTTTGTTTCATGATAGAAATGATTGAATGCATTAGCAATATCATAAATATATGCGCATACCTTATGAGGCGCGGTTTCCTCACAAGCATTTTCCATCATACCGAGAAATCCTGCCAGTTCCAGCATCAACCCTTTCTCCGGGCTGCCCTCTGCCGGCCGCAGCGCCGCTGCTTCGGCCTCTCCTCCTGCTTCCGTATATTTGGAAAGAATCGACTTAATACGCACCAGCGTATATAAAATATACGGTCCGGTATCGCCCTCGGAGGAAGTGAACCTGTCGATATCAAAAATATAGTCTTTGGATGCCTGGTTGGAAAGATCCCCATATTTAACCGCCGATAATGCGACTACCCGGGCAGTCTCCTTCGCCTCTTCCTCCGGTACGGAACGATTCTGAACGATCTTTCCATACATCACCTCATCAATTTCGGCAAGCAAAGATTCCAGGCGCATTACCCCGCCCTCTCTCGTTTTAAAAGGCTTCCCGTCCTTCCCGTTCATCGTGCCAAAGCCAAGGTATTTTAATTTCGTTTCCGGCCTTACCAGCCCTGTTTTGCGGGCGCAGCGGAAAACCTGCTCAAAATAAAGTTCCTGCCGCTTATCCACCACATAAATAATTTCATCCGGCCCGATTTTTTCCATCCTCTCCTTAATAGTCGCCAGATCCGTCGTATTGTACAAGGATGCTCCGTCGGATTTTAAAATCATACAGGGCGGTATTTCCTTCGTATCGGTTTCTTCCTTTACATCCACCACCAACGCGCCCTCGCTCAAATAAGCATAGCCTCCGGCTTTCATCTCCTCCACCATCTGCGGGATCAAATCATGGACATCGGATTCCCCTTTCCACAAATCGAATTCCACGTTCAATTTTTCATAGTTCTTCTTGAGATCCGCCACCGATACGCGGATAATATGTTCCCAAAGCGCCCGGTAACCCCGCACGCCGTTTTGCAGCTTATAAGTGGCTTCCATTGCCTTTTCCTTATAGGCGCCGTCCTCCTTGGATCTTGCGCTGGCAGCGGGATAAATCTCTTCCAGTTCAGAAATGGTAAAAGGCGCTTCCTTCGGATAATCTCCGGTAAAACTATCGTCAAAATACACCAAATCCGGCTCTCTTTCCTTCAGTTCCGTAATAATCAGCCCCATCTGCAGCCCCCAGTCGCCCAAATGAATATCGCCGATCACCTCATGCCCCGCATATCTCCCGATCCTTTTTATGCTTTCACCGATGATTGCCGAACGCAAATGCCCTACATGCAAAGGCTTCGCCACATTCGGTCCGCCATAATCGATCAATATTTTCTTCGCCTTTTCGGGAGCTTCCAGCCCAAACTTCGGATTTTTTACCATTCCGTCCAAATAGTCCGCCAAAAAAGCGGAACTTAATTTCAGATTTAAAAAACCGGGGTTCACTGCGCTTACCGATTCAAATACCTGGCTGCCTTCCAGCTCTCCGGCCACCTCCTGTGCAATCATAATCGGCGCTTTTTTATAACGTTTTGCTCCTGCCATCGCCCCGTTGCACTGGTATTCGCACAAATCAGGCCTGTTTGACGGAGTTACTTTTCCAAGTTCCCTGTCATATCCTGCCCGCTGGAACGCTTCTTTCATTTCCTCCGATATCACATCCAAAATCTTTTTCATCTCTCTCCTTTTTCCTCTCTTTCCCTTTTAGAATATATACAGCCGCAATAATCCTGCCGGTACAGCCCAAACTGCGCTGACAGTTCTATGGATCTTTTATATCCGTTCTTTTTCTTAAAATCCGAAGGCAGGAAAAAAACGCCGTATTCTTTTTCCAACTCTTCTCCGATCTCATTCAACTTCCCTGCATTCTTCAAAGGACTTATCGTCAAAGTCGTAGTAAAACAGTCAAATTTTTTCTCTGCCGCCAGTTCTGCCGTTTTTCTCAGCCTCAGTTCATAACACCGGAAACACCGTTCCCCGCCTTCCGGGCATTTTTCCAGATTCTTCGCCGCCGCATAAAAGCAATCCGGTTCATAGTCTCCCTCTATGATTTCTATCTGGCGTGCCTTAACTGTGGAATGCATCCCCGTAAAATGTTCTTCCTCCGTCTGCCGGTTATATTCCTCTATCAGACGCTTCTGCTCCTCCACTCTTTTCCTATATTCCTCATCTTCCGTAATATTAGGATTATAATAAAATACGGTGATGTCAAAATATTCTCTCAAATATTCCATTACGTAACTGCTGCAAGGCGCGCAGCAACTGTGAAGAAGGAGCTTTCTTCCCGGTGACAGGTTTTTCGAAAAATTCAAAGGCAGCGGCTCCGCATTCCCATTCTCCGCCTTTTCCATCCTGCCGATGATCTTATCCAGCTCTTTTGCATAATTTTTTCCATGTTCCATCGTTTTTACACAAACTCCATTTTTTATTACAGCGATGCCACATCCACCAGCGTCAGCGCTTCTTCTTCCCCAATATGTTCCAGACTCGTCGCAAGCGCCCTGGCCGTATCCAGCGATGTCAGGCAGTTTACTCCCGTTTCGATGGCGGTACGGCGGATCAAAAAGCCATCCCGCGATTTATCCCTTCCCTGAGTGGGCGTATCGATCACCAAGTCGATCTCGTGCCCCAGGATCAGATCCATCACCGTAGGAGACTCCTGCCGAATCTTATTGACCTGCCGCGCCCTGACTCCCGCATCCTTCAAAGCATTCGCCGTACTGCGGGTAGCATAGATCTTATACCCAAGCTTTTCAAAACGTCTGCCGATCTCAATCGCTTCCCCCTTATCCGCATCTTTTACCGTAATGATCATCCTGCGGTATCTGGGCAGCCGAACTCCCGCTCCAAGAAAAGCTTTGTACAAAGCCTCATGAAAAGTCTTGGAAATGCCAAGGCATTCGCCGGTAGACTTCATTTCCGGCCCCAGGCTGATCTCCGCTCCCCGTATTTTTTCAAAAGAAAATACAGGCATTTTGATCGCCACATATTCCGACTCCTTTTGCAGCCCCGGTACATATCCTAACTCCGCAATCGTTTTCCCCATGATCACTTGAGCCGCAAGATCCACGATGGGAATTCCTGTCACTTTGCTGATATAAGGTACCGTGCGGGAAGACCGGGGATTGACCTCGATCACATATACTTCCTCCCCCACAACAATGAACTGAATATTGATCAACCCGATCACATGAAGAGCCTTTGCCAGCTTCTTTGTATATTCCGCAATGGTAGTTTTTACCTTTTCACCGATACTTTGTGCCGGATACACCGATATACTGTCGCCGGAATGAACTCCTGCTCTTTCTATATGCTCCATAATGCCCGGGATGAGTATATCCGTTCCATCGCAGACCGCATCCACTTCGATTTCCTTTCCCTGCAAATACTTGTCCACCAGAATCGGATGATCCTGGGCGATCCGATTGATGATTGCCATAAATTCTTCTACTTCCGCATCGGAAATGGCAATTTGCATCCCCTGGCCGCCAAGAACATAAGAAGGCCTTACCAGCACCGGATAGCCCAACTGGTTTGCCACTTTTTTTGCTTCCTCCGCCGTATATACCGTTCCTCCCGATGGCCTTGGAATCCCGCATTCTTCCAGAATTTTATCGAATAATTCCCGATCCTCCGCCGCATCTACATTCTCCGCACTCGTTCCCAGAATAGGAACGCCCATTTTCATCAGGCTTTCCGTCAGTTTGATGGCTGTCTGCCCGCCAAACTGTACCACCGCCCCGTCCGGTTTTTCTATATTAACGATGTTCTCTACATCTTCCGGCGTCAATGGCTCAAAATATAGTTTATCCGCAATATCAAAATCCGTGCTTACCGTTTCCGGATTATTGTTCACAATAACCGTTTCATAACCTGCTTTCGCAAAAGCCCATGTAGCATGTACGGAACAATAATCGAATTCAATGCCCTGGCCGATGCGGATCGGGCCGGAGCCAAGCACCAGTACTTTTTTGGTCGGATGCGTTTCCACGGCTTCATTCTCGCCGCCAAAGCAGGAATAATAATAAGGGGTGGCTGCTTCAAATTCGGCCGCACAGGTATCCACCATTTTAAATACCGCCGTAATGCCGTTTTTATAACGCATTCCCTTAATTTCTTCCTCCGAAAGCCCGGTCAGTCTGGCGATGACCGAATCCGGAAATTCCATGCGCTTTGCCTCCCTCAGCAGTTCCGGGTTAAGCGGCTCCTTCTTCAAGGCGTTTTCCATTTCCACAATAACCGCCAGCTTATCAATGAACCAGTTATCTATCATCGTGATATCATGTATCGCATCATAGTCCACGCCTTTTCGCAATGCTTCAGCAATTACATAGATTCTTTGGTCATCCACTTTTTTCATCCGATCCAGCAATTCTTCCGCAGACAGCGCTGAAAAATCATAGTCAAACAGACAATCCACATGCTGTTCCAGGGAACGGATCGCTTTCATCAGCGCCCCTTCAAAGCTGGTGCATATGCTCATGACTTCCCCCGTAGCCTTCATCTGTGTGGTCAGCGTTCGCTTAGCTGTAATAAATTTATCAAAAGGCAGTCTTGGAATCTTGACCACGCAATAATCCAGCGCCGGTTCAAAACTGGCATAAGTCTTACCTGTAACCGCATTTTTTATTTCGTCCAAAGTATATCCCAAAGCGATCTTTGCCGCCACTTTCGCGATGGGATACCCCGTCGCCTTGCTGGCAAGGGCGGAAGAACGGCTCACCCTTGGGTTCACCTCTATGACGCAATACTCAAAGCTGTCGGGATGTAAAGCGAACTGTACATTGCATCCTCCGGTGATCTCCAGTTCATCGATAATATTCAATGCCGCGCTTCTTAGCATCTGGTATTCCTTGTCCATCAGCGTCTGGGAAGGCGCCACTACGATGCTGTCACCGGTATGGACTCCTACCGGATCCATATTTTCCATATTGCAGACGGTAATACAGTTGCCCGCGCTGTCCCGCATCACTTCATATTCGATTTCCTTCCATCCCGCAATGCACCTTTCCACCAATACCTGCCCTACCCGGGAAAGGCGCAGCCCGTTCTCCAGAATTTCCTCCAGTTCCATCCGGTTATGGGCGATACCGCCCCCTGAGCCTCCCAGCGTATAAGCCGGACGAAGCACTACCGGATAGCCTATCTTTCCTGCGAAATCCGCCCCGTCCCGCACGTTTTCCACCACCAGGGAGGCCGCGCAGGGTTCCCCGATTTTTTCCATCGTCTCCTTAAACTCCAGGCGGTCTTCCGCTTTTCTTATCGTCCTGGCGGTAGTTCCGAGAAGAGTCACATTATGTTTGTTCAAAAAACCTGATTCATCCAGCTCCATGCCCAGGTTTAACCCCGCTTGTCCGCCCAACGTAGGCAGCACGCTATCCGGCTTCTCCTTTTCGATAATCTGTTCCAGAACCTTTACCGTCAAAGGCTCTATATATACTTTATCCGCAATATCCCTGTCGGTCATGATGGTAGCCGGATTGGAATTGACTAATATAACTTCGATTCCTTCTTCCTCCAGCGAGCGGCACGCCTGGGTACCCGCATAATCGAATTCTGCCGCCTGTCCGATCACGATCGGCCCTGATCCAATGACCAGCACTTTTTTTATATTAGGATTTTTTGGCATCTTTTTTCCTCTCCTCACATCAGTTTAACATCTCTATAAAACGATCGAACAAATATGCCGAATCCTGCGGCCCCGGACAAGCCTCCGGATGAAACTGCACCGTAAAAATTTTTTTACCCGTATAAGCCAGCCCTTCGTTTGTACCATCGTTTACATTTATAAAAGCCGGCACAGCTACATTTGGATCCAGCTTATCCATGTCCACCACATACCCGTGGTTCTGGGAAGAAATGTATACCCTTCCCGTACGCAGATCCTTAACCGGATGGTTCCCGCCCCGGTGGCCATACTTCATTTTAAAAGTATCCGCCCCGGTGGCCAGCGCCATCAACTGATGCCCAAGGCAGATGGCAAACACCGGAATATCCGTCTCATATAATTTCCCGATCTCTTTTATAATCGATGTGCATTCTTTCGGATCGCCGGGGCCGTTGCTTAACATGATGCCGTCCGGTCTGTCCGCTAAAATCTCCTCTGCCTTAGTAAATGCCGGATATACCGTCACATCACAGCCCCGCCTCGTCAAAGACCTTGCTATATTTTCTTTTGCCCCGAGATCCAGCAGCGCCACTTTCTTTCCCTCTCCGGAACCTCTCTGCACATACTTTTGTCCGCATGTTGCCTTTTCCACTACTTTGCCGGTAGTATACGCCTTTAACCGGGGGAGTATCTTCTCCAGGGAATACGCCTCATCCGTTGTAATCATGCCGTTCATCGTCCCTTTTTCGCGAAGTATCTTTGTCAATGCCCTCGTATCGATTCCGGCGATTCCCGGCACATCAAATTCCTCAAGAAACCGGCCCAGATCCACATCCTTACGGAAATTGCTTCCTCTCCGGGCCAATTCCCTTATGATCAACCCGTCCACCCATGGCCTTGACGATTCCATATCCTCTCTGCATACCCCGTAATTCCCAATCATGGGATATGTCATGCAGACCGCCTGGCCCGCATAAGAAGGATCCGTCAATACTTCCGGATAGCCCGCCATAGATGTATTAAAAACAATTTCGCTGATGATTTCTTTTTCGGCACCGATACGTATTCCTTCCAATACGGTACCGTCCTCCAAAATTAAAAATGCCCGCATTTTTCTACTCCATTCCTCTTTTCCGACTTATCGAAAACCGTTCCAAAACCAGTTCCTTAAAAAATCATCCAATACGCCGTATCCCCGATAATCACCAACTGTTCGGAAGCATCAAAATAATCCCAGTTCTGATCCCCAAAATAGGTTTGGTACACGGTTTCATCCATCGGTACCTTTTCAAACTCCCTTCCGCTCGCGATATTCACCATTGTGTTTGATACGGTGCCCAACGCTCTTTCATTGATCTGATCCGTTTTATAATAGACATTATTATAGCTGAAAGGGCAATCGATATCGTTGGCAACAGCAAGCTTTTTCACTTCCTGTCCTGTCTCCTCTTCGTATTCCACAATCTTTTCATATACCATCATGGCATACGTTTTATCCAGCGTATTGCTTACCATGTGGTTTGTAACGATAATATTACAGAACAGGATCTGAACCAGCAAATAAGCGCCGCATATATAACAAAGAACCTCTTTTCCTTTCTTCGTCATGAGCCAAAAAGCAATTAGGAAAAGCATCGCCTGCATTGCATAAAATGTCCAAATAATTCTGGGATACGTCCTCGTGTCAGGCTGCAGCATAGGAAGAAGATAAACCATGGCGATCATGCCGACAACCAGCAAAATATAATATATGATGGCATATAATTTTTTTTCTTTCCAGAATTTCCAAATAACAATCCCCATAGCAATACATAACACCATGAACGGCAGACCGACTTTCGGAAGCAGCCCTCTGCTGTTTAACAATACCTGTCCAAGATCCGTCATGCATTTAGCCGCTTTTTGAACCCAATCATGGACATCGGCCGACCGTGCCGCTTCCTTCACCACTCCCAGCCTTGCCAACAGGCTCAAACTTAGCATATTCAGCACGCCCGCCCCTATCGTTATGACACCGCAGACAATTTCCAAAATTACTGTCTTCACCGTGATCCGGCACTCACTGTCTATAAAAATCCATGCCGAAAGCACGATTGCCGCATAAATCACTGCCGTCTGGTATTCCAGCGTCGAGAGGATAAAAAATAAAAATGCCAGCCCATATTTTCTTCGGGTAAACGCCCGGATTCCCAAGGCTGCCAATAGATATGCTATCCCGAACATCAGAGCGCATTCTCCAAACATAAAAGACTCCGCAAATAATACGTTGGTAAAAACCAACGAAAAGATAGCCGTCCATGCCAACTGCTCATAAATGCCGGAAGGCTTTCCTATCTTCTCCTCAAAGCAACTCTGCAGGATGCAGACCGCAAATGCCAATAGCGCCACTTCCACCATCGCCGTTATTCCAGTATGGCTTGCCGTGGATAATCCCATCTGGTACAGCAGCCAGTCCTGGAAGGCCGACAAGTATCTTCCATGCGTCATTCTATGCTCAATGTCTCCCCATGCGTTCACCATGTGTGCCAGGGTATCGCAATTAAAAGCCCTCCGAAACATTCCTCCCCAGGCTATCACAAGGATTATTGCATTTACTATATACCGGTTCACAGTCTCTCTCCATCTGCTCAAATTCATATTTTTTTACTCCTTCTGCCAATATTATCTTTAACCGTGAAATACCGCTTTACAACCGCCCCGTTTTACGGAAGCGGCTGATAAAGCGGCTTTGCTCACCCGATCAATCATCAGTAAAAATAACGGACACCGGAACGGAACACACCCATATCCTGATTTCCGTAAATATTCATTGCCACGGACTTCCCGCAGCGTTCCACATGGGCCATCTTGCCAAAACATCTGCCGTCCATGGAAGTAATGCCCTCGATAGCTGCATAGGAACCGTTCACATTCCATTCTTCATCCATAGTCACATTTCCATCGATATCCGCATATTGAGTAGCCACCTGGCCATTCGCAAACAATTGGTCAATCCACTCCTTCGACGCGACAAAACGGCCCTCCCCATGGGATGCCGGAGTCACATACACCCCGCCCAGTTCCGCCTCTTGCAGCCATGGCGATTTATTGGAAACCACCTTCGTATAAACCATTCTGGATATATGGCGGTTAATCGTATTAAAAGTCAATGTAGGAGACTGCTCATTCTGTCCGGTAATATCGCCGGAAGGAACCAGCCCGAGCTTGATCAGCGCCTGGAAACCATTGCAAATTCCCAAAGCAAGCCCGTCTCTTTCGGAAAGCAGCCTCATTACCGCCTCTTTTATCCTTGCGTTCTGAAAAGCGGTAGCAAAAAATTTGGCGCTGCCGTCCGGCTCATCACCGGCCGAAAAGCCTCCGGGGAACATAATGATCTGTGCCTCGCTAATCCCCTTTTCAAACACATCCACCGATTCCCTGATATCCTCTGCCGTCCGGTTTTTAAACACTCTCGTAACCACTTTCGCCCCGGCCAGCTCGAATGCCTTCGCGCTGTCATACTCGCAGTTGGTACCCGGGAACACCGGTATAAATACTGTGGGCCTCGCCACTTTTTCCTTGCACACATAGATCTTATCCGCACTGTACAACGGCGATTCCACCAGTGAAATGTTCCTGGCCGCTTTAGTGGGAAATACCTTCTCCAATCTGGAAGTCCAGGCTTCTTGCGCCTCTTCCATCGGGATAAACATATCTTTATATGCAAATCCAGCCTTTTCCGTTACTTCCCCTATCATCCGGCAGTTGTCAATACCCTCCAGCCGTTCCAGTTTACCGGCCTCCACTTCCGCGACAATATCTCCCAGGCCATTTTCAAACAATTCTTTGGCAGAAAGTTCTCCCGAAATCTCTATGCCCATTTTATTTCCAAATGCCATCTTGCTAAGAGCCGCTGCGATTCCCTTCGCATCTGCCGCATAAGCGGAAACTACGGTTCCATCGTCGATCAATGCCGTTATCTGGCAGTATAGCTTTAAGACCTCCTCGTATACCGGAATATCATATTCATCCTTTTCAATCCAGAACTGCACCAGCTTATTTCCGGCTTTTTTCAATTCCGGGGTAATCATATTGCTTCCCTTTGCCACATCCACGGCAAAGGAAACAAGGGTCGGCGGAACGTCAATGTCATTAAATGTTCCCGACATACTGTCTTTACCGCCGATCGACGGCAGACCATACCCGATCTGCGCATCATATGCCCCAAGAAGAGCGGCAAAAGGCTGGCTCCATCGTTCGGGGTCTGCCGTCATCCGCCTGAAATATTCCTGGAATGTAAAGCGTATATTCCTGCAATCACCCCCGCTGGCAACAATCTTCGCCATGGATTCCGTCACCGCATAGATCGCCCCGTGATAAGGGCTCCAGGAAGACAGGCAAGGATCAAAGCCATAGCTCATCATCGTCACCGTATCCGTTTTTCCTTTCAGCGCCGGAAGCTTGGCAACCATCGTCTGCGTCTCCGTCATCTGGTATTTTCCGCCGTAAGGCATGAAAACCGACGCCGCGCCGATCGATGAATCAAACATTTCCACAAGCCCTTTTTGGGAGCATACGTTCAAATCGTTCAACAAAGCAAGCCATGCCGCCTTCACATCCTCTTTTTCCAACAGTCCTGCCACAGCCGGCACTGCTATCCGGTTCAGATAATTATCTTCTTTTTCCGGGATATCGACCTTCACATCCGTTTCCTGATGCGCGCCGTTGGTATCCAAAAAGGAACGTTTGATATTGACGATTTCCTTTCCCCGCCATTTCAGTACCAGCCTTGGCTCCTCCGTCACTTCCGCAACCGGCAAAGCCTCCAGATTTTCCTCTGCCGCATAATCCAGAAATGCATCTGCATTTTCCGGTGAAACCACGACCGCCATCCTTTCCTGTGATTCGGAAATCGCCAGTTCCGTGCCGTCCAGTCCCTCGTATTTTTTCGGAACCTTATCCAAATCCACTACCAGCCCGGCTGCCAGTTCGCCAATGGCAACCGACACGCCGCCGGCTCCGAAATCGTTGCACTTTTTGATCAGCCGGCTGACTTCCTTCCGCCTGAAAAGCCTTTGTATTTTACGCTCTGTCGGCGCATTTCCCTTCTGTACTTCCGCGCCGCAAGTCTCGATCGAACTCTCCGTATGCACTTTGGAAGAACCGGTCGCTCCGCCGCAGCCGTCCCTTCCGGTTCTTCCGCCCAATAAGATAATCATATCCCCCGGATCGGAGTTTTCCCGGATCACATTGCTTCTCGGAGCAGCTCCCATTACCGCGCCGATTTCCATTCTCTTTGCTACATAATCGGGATGATAAATCTCTTTTACGTAACCGGTAGCCAGGCCGATCTGGTTTCCATAAGAGGAATAACCGCTGGCTGCCCCGCGTACCAGTTTCTTCTGGGACAGCTTTCCCCGCAGCGTATCTTCTATCGGCGTTGTAGGGTCAGCCGCTCCTGTCACGCGCATTGCCTGATATACATATCCCCGGCCGGAAAGCGGATCTCTGATCGCCCCGCCAAGGCAAGTCGCCGCACCGCCGAAAGGTTCTATTTCCGTAGGGTGGTTATGAGTCTCGTTTTTAAAGAATACCAGCCATTCTTCCGTCACCGGCCCGTCGCCATAATCCATTTCCACCGGAACGACAATGGAACAGGCATTGATCTCATCGGACTCTTCCATATCTTCTAATTTACCGTCTTTCCTTAACTTGCGCATAGCCATCAGCGCCAGATCCATCAGGCAGACAAATTTGTCTTTTCGTCCGCCGAACATCTCTTCCCTCGTGTCGAGATAACTCTGATACGTCGTCTCAATGGGCGACCGGTAATACCCCTCGCCAAACTCCACATGTTTCAATTCCGTAGAAAACGTGGTATGGCGGCAATGGTCTGACCAGTATGTATCCAACACTCTTATCTCCGTTACCGTGGGATCTCTGTCTTCCTCCCCGTTAAAATAATTCTGGATATGCCGGAAGTCTCTGAAAGTCATCGCCAATCCAAGAGAATCGTACAATTCTCTCAGCCTGTCCTCTTCCATCTTTCGAAAACCTTCAAAAACAGCTACATCTTCCGGTTCCTTAAACTCCGTCTTCAGCGTATCCGGTTTCTCCATTCCTGTCTCCCTGGAATCCACCGGATTGATGCAATACCCTTTTATTCTGTCAAATTCATCATCGGAAATATCTCCTATTACCAAATAGGTTACCGCTGTTCGGATCACAGGCTGCTCATCTTCTTTCAAAAACCGGACGCATTGTACGGCGGAATCTGCCCGCTGGTCAAACTGTCCCGGGAGAAATTCCACGCTAAATACTCTCCCTCCCTGCGGTATGTCAAAATTCTCTCTATACAAAATATCTACCGGCGGTTCGGAAAACACAATCCTGCAAGCCGCCTCGAAGATATCCTCCGACAAGTTTTCCACGTCATAGCGGATCAATACTCTCACATCTTCCACACCGGCAATATTCAGGTAGCTTTGTATCTCCTCTTTCAATTCCCGCGCCTTGACCGCAAACGGTTCCTTCTTTTCCACATAAATGCGCTTCACATTTTCCATGATGAATCTATCGTCCTCCATTTTTTTATTATCGCCGTTTCCAGGCCGGCAATGCCTCATTTATTCCTCATCAATGATAAGTCCCTGCATGATATACAGCACTTCGCGGTCCACCATTTCTTCCGTAATACCCCGCGTTTGGGCGGCAATCTTGAGTCCTTCCAGAACATACATAATGTTTCTCGCTGCTCCTTTCGCATCCTCGCAGTAGAACTCTCCCGCTTCCACCCCTGCCTCTATCAGCCTTTCTATGATCCGAACCGCCGCATCGAACTGCTGCTTCAACGGATTTTCTTTTTTAGGAACCTTATTTTGAAAAAAATATTCATAAACTGCCATCGACAAATTATTCCTGCTGTGAAGCAGTTCCCGTTTCTGTTCTTTTAAAAACAACGCGAGAATATCGGAAGGAGTCGCATCCTGCCCCACTTTTCCGGCAAATACATCGTCTGCTTCCTCCGCTTCCATTTTCAGGACATCCATAAACAGTTCATCCGTACCCGAAAAGTATAAATACAGGCCGCCCCGGCTAATCCCGCAGGCTTCCACAATATCTTTCATGGTAACGTTCTTATATCCCTTCTCCGTAAAAACTCCTCTTGCCGTTTCCACTATATACTTTTTCTTCTGCGCTGATTTCTCGCTCATCTGTGTAACCCCTTCATTTTTCTTCCGTTCCCTCGACCGGTTCTCCTACAACTGGAACCACATCTTTTCCGGCCCTGCATGAATTGGCTTGTCCCAATATTCCAATATTTCCTTCATCTTAAGCAGCACTTTAAGAATGGAACCGTTGCTTACCCCTTCCGACCATACTTGCCCCTTCGTCATCCCTCCCAAGATATATTTGGACAATATGCCCTTCAGCGTATCCATATCCTGTATCGTCGCCCGTTCTATCAGGTGCTGCTCGTCCTCAACCGTGCGGATCCTGTGCCGCGAATACACATATGCATAATTGCGATCCAGCAGCTGTGTTCTCTTCGCATCTTTCACAAGGTTCATCAAAGTGCCGTCATATACCGGAAAAGGTATGGAATGTTCCTCAATTCCGTTTCCCTGGTATAAATTTGATATCGTATTCCCTACCTTTGACTCCAGCCATGGTATATACCGGATCATTCTTTCCACATCCGGGCGGTATCCGTTCGCAACCTCATGCATATATAACGTGTCTTTCTCCATCGCGTCCTCTCTCTCCCTTATAGTTCCTGCTAAAAGTTGATTAAAATTTGTTCCTTTGATGTTAAGTATATCATAAAATGGAAAAATGTACAGCAGCACTTTCTCTATTGTATTTCCCCGGAAGAATCTGTATAATAAACTGTATAATAAATATGTACGTTATTTTTTTATCATTATTATTTTCAGGAGGGTACCATGACGAAAGAAATACAAAAAGGAACCGTTATCTGCCAGAGCGGACAGCCAGCGGATTCCATACATATGATCATTAAGGGAACGGTACGCGCGATCTATCAGGGCGGCGAATATCTTCTGGAAAAAGGAGATGTAATTGGCCTTTTCGATATCTATCGGGAAAATTATATCTTTACTTATACCGCTTTGGACGACGTGGCTATCGCTTCTTTTCCATGTAAAAAGGGTGGAATTTCCGCATTATTCAGCAAAAAACCTGATTTTGCCCTGATTGCCGCAAAATCCTGTTTTAAACAGATACTCAACATTCTGGAAGTTTACGAATTCATCAAATACGACTGCAGCAATCTTTACCACTATATTACGGACAGTTACGGCGAATATTGCCGCCTGTGCGAATGCCACCGCATATCGCCCCGGCTCCTGCCGGATCTGGAAGAAATAAAGCCATTGGAATTAGACGACGACATTCCCCAATGGCTCGGCAGTTATTATGAAAATATGGCTGCTGTCCTCACCCAGACGCTTCCTCTTTCCAAAATTCCTTATTCCGGCTTTCTGAACGGCCTTCTCCTGAAAACGGGTCAAGATGTTTCGGATATTGTTTCCGTATGCCATATTATGGATTATTATAAATCGGATATTGCCCAGATCCTGATGAATAAAAACCGTCTGGATCTGTTCGACCTGTATGTCAGCCTCCTCTTCCGGCTCGGACCGGACGAAGAAGACGCCACCCCTGTCAGCGGAGATATCGGCCGTATGATGCTCTATCTGGAAGGAATCCATTCTATCGACAGGGATCTGTACAAAAGCCGGGTAGATGAATATAAGAAAAAACTGGCCTCCATGGAAGAACAGGGCGCCAACCCCTCGGAGAAGAAAGCTGCCGGACACGATAATGATCTTCAGGGATCGCTTCTTACGATTCTGCAATATTCCGGATGTGAAAAAGATGTCTGCAACGAATTTATGAAATGTGTGGATGATTACAAAGCGCAGATCGATAAAAACTCTACCGATGACAGCAGCAGGAAGTTACGCCTTCATCTGACAAAACTGTTTTATAAGATATATGAAGCCGCCTTTGAGAAAAGCCTCCAGGACGACGATATTCCTATTGTCCTGAAAATGTTTTTCCAATTCGGCTATGTGGACGAAGAACTTGCGGGAGCGGAAAATGCTTCCTATCTCTCATCCATTGCCGAGCATTTTCCTTCCAACCCGGAACAACATATTTATACGGCATACGAATGGCTGAAAGCCGTTTATAACGGTGAAAAAGAACCCAGCCGGAACGAATTCGACGCCGATTTCCCCGCTTATGTCCATGAACTAAAGACAAGCGGAAAGATCACTGCGGCTATGGAAAAAGAAATGGTCGATGACAATCGTGAAAAAGTTTTATTTGAGCTGAACAACATGTTCCCTCTTGTCAACAAAATGACCTTTGGCCGTATTACCACCTTCTGTCCGCTTTTTTCCGAGCATAATGTATTGAAAGAACTGGACAAGAGCCTTGTTACGGCAAGTAAGATGACTGCCGCCGTAGATAAGATCCGTTCCGTGGATTTCGGGGCATATTACCGTGAAACCGTTTACGTTAATACTGCTGCCGGCATCCAACGGGAATATGTCAGTGTTGAGATTCTGCCGGACGTTATCCTTATGCCCAATATCGGTACCCGCGGCGTTATGTGGCAGGAAATCGAAGGGAAACGCCGTACTACCCCTTCCCGCATGATGGTTTCCATCTTCCAGATGGAAGATCTGGAAGCTGCAATGACGAGGCTTACCGGCGAATTCCGCTGGGAAATGTGCCGAAGGGTACAGGGTCCGAGGTGGAACGATGTCTCCGAGCCATCCCTTACCAGCGAATATTTCGATTATATTCAGTTTTATAAAAAGAATCACGAACTTACGGCAGATGCCAAGGACAAAATCAAATCCGCCATGCAGAAAGCCAAAAACAGTTACAAAGAAATGTTTGTCCGCGACTACATCACCTGGATCCTATACGAAGGCAATAGTTCGCCCCGCTTAAACAAAGTGGCCAGAACTATCATCGCAGCTTACTGCCCGTTTTCCAAAGCGATTCGTGATAAGCTGAAAAGCAATCCTATGTATAAGGAGATGCTGGAAAAGTACGACTTGAAGCAGTCACAAAAAATACATCATATTGACAATTTGTGCCAGAAACTGAATCATACAAACATTACGATTCCTGAAGAAATCCTGAACCAGAAAAAGTTCCTGGAAAGCTAAAAAACGACTGCGGAAAACCGGCTTTTTCTACTTGAAATAAATATTTGTCGATGTATAATAGAGTGAGTGGGTTTTTCAATATTACATACAGAAAGTGAGAAAAAAATATGAAAGGTTTACCAAACAACAAATGGGTAAGGGCCGCGATCCCCGCTCTTCTGCTCCATTGCAGTATCGGTACGGTATATTGCTGGTCCCTGTTAAAAAGTGACATTGCCGAATATCTCGGCCGTTCCAAAGGAGAGGTGGAATGGGCGTTCAGTATCGCCATCTTCTTTTTGGGCATGTCCGCCGCTTTTGCCGGACGCATTGTGGAAAAAAATATCCACAAATCTTCCCTGATCGCTACGATCTGTTTTGCAGCAGGTTTTGCGGGAACTGGTCTTTGCGTTCATTTTAAATCTTTACTTGGAATTTATATCTGCTATGGCGTTATTATGGGTATCGGCCTCGGCCTTGGCTACTTGTCACCGGTCAAAACTCTTATGCTCTGGTTCAGCGACCAGAAGGGCCTGGCTACCGGTCTTGCAGTTGCGGGCTTCGGCCTTGCAAAAGTAATCGCAAGCCCTGTTATGACCGCTCTCATCGGCGCAGTAGGCATTATCAATATGTTCTATGTGCTTGCTATTGCTTATTTCATTATGATGTTCATCGGCCATCTTTTATTGAAGAAACCGGACGGCTGGGCGGAAGACCAGGGGAAATCCGCTACCAAAGTATCGGATATTTTCAAAAATCCTACTTTTATCGGTACCTGGCTTATGTTCTATATTAATATTACCTGCGGTCTTGCCCTCATTTCCCAGGAAAAAGATATCCTGACCAATATGGGCGTCTCTGCCGCTACCATCGGTATTGTTTCTTCCCTGACCGCCGTTTTCAACGCGGGCGGAAGGCTTGGCTTCTCGGCAGCAGCCGACAAGCTGAAAGACAGAAATACGATCTACAAACTAATTTTCATTCTGTCGATCGCATTCTCCGGCCTTATGATCGTGACAAACGGTATCAACAACGGAATTGTTTTCCTCGCTATTATCCTTCTTTGTGTAATCAACGCAGGATATGGCGGCGGGTTCAGCAATCTTCCTACCTTGCTGTCAGACCGGTTTGGTATGAAGAGCATCAGCCAGATCCACGGCCTCGCTCTTTCCGCATGGGCTTTTGCAGGACTCTCCGGCAACCAGCTCAGTTCCTATATTGTCAGCAAAACCGGTTCTTTCAATAACGTATTATATGTGACTACCGTTCTCTACGTAGTGGCGCTCGTTATTTCCTTTGTACTGGTAAAACCGTCCCAGACTCCTGTGGACTAAACGCGTAGCAATTATAACAATTATGAAGAAAGCATAAAATTTAAGGAAATCTACTTGCATGACAAAATAAAAAGCGTATACTCCATAGTAACCTCTATGGAGTATACGTTTTTGTTTTAAGAGATTCAACGGAATGTTCCGTGCATCAGAGTGTGTCAGCTCTTCCTGTCCCTGTTCGGAAACGCATATCTCTGAAGCGCATTTCCTCCATTTCCAATATTCTTGTTTTTATAAAAGGAAAGGATATCGATTATGAAATATATATTATTGTTTATAAAAAAGACATTACGCTTTGTTTTAAAGCCGCTTTCCTTTGTTCCGGCAATTTTTGTCATGTATATGATCTTCCGTCTTTCTGCCCAGGACGGCGTTACCAGCAGCCAGCTCAGTCTGAAGGTCAGCCATAAAATTGTAGTAACAGCGGACAAATTATTGAAAAAAGATCTTACGGAAGAACAAGTGGAGCATTATGTCAAAAAAATCCATTATTATGTCCGCAAGCTGGGGCATGTTACGGAATATTTTATTCTGGCAGTATCCGTCGCCTTTCCGCTTTATGTCTATGGCTTAAGAGGCATCCCCCTTATGCTCGTAGCCGGATTGTTCTGTGTCGGTTTCGCCGCCTTCGATGAGTATCATCAATCCTTTGTCAAAGGCAGAGGGCCGTCGAAAAAAGATGTGGCGATCGACAGCATCGGTATCTTTATCGGCATTATCCTCGTGCGGATCGTGGGATGGACAGGGCGAATGACCATCTTCCGCCCTCTTTCCCGAAAAAGATAGCTTTTATCCTGCGAAAATGTATCTTCATGTTTTAACATTCCTCTCTTGCAATCCGCCCTTTTTGCCTATATACTAAATGAGATAAAATTGAAATTACAGGAAAGAGATCGAAAATGGCTACAATTAAGGATATTGCGGATAAACTTGGTATTTCCGTCGGAACTGTGTCGAAAGGGTTGAACGGTGCAAGCGACATCAGCGACACGCTCCGCCAAACAGTGCTGGACACGGCGGTGGAAATGGGTTATACCACAAAAAAAATGAAAAAAGAAGAACATAAAAAATTATGTATCTTCATGGAAAATATGGATTATGAGTCCAGCAATCAGTTTGGTTACGAGATTATTCTCGGTTTCCGGCAGGCTGCATACAGGGATAAATGGGATGTCATTGTCTCCCCCGTCAATCCTGCTTTTCAAATAGAAGAAAAATACGACACATTTATGTTAAAAAACGGCTATAGCGGCGCTTTTCTCGTAGGTTTTACCCTTCAGGATAACTGGATGGCGCAGTTAAATACTACTACTATTCCAACAGTATTATTCGATAATTATATTAAGAAAAATCCTAATGTGGCCTATGTAGGCACAGACAGTTTCGAAGGAATCGATTCCGCCATCGAACATCTTGCCGCCCTCGGCCACAAACGGATTGCCTTTCTTAACGGTTCGCCGAACTCCATGGTTTCCGACCAGCGCTTACAGGCCTATATCGACAGCCTTGCCTCTCATACCCTGGAATACAACGAAAAATTGACGGCTTACAGCTATTATGTAGTAGAAAATGCCAAATACCATGTACCTGTCTTCTTGGAAGAAGGCGCCACAGCTATTTTATGCAGCAACGACTATCTCGCTTCGGGAGTCATAGCGGAATGCAAGCTGCGCGGCCTCCGGGTACCGGAAGATATCAGCGTTATCGGTTTCGACGACCTGCCCGTTTCCACTGAAATCAATCCTCCCTTGACGACAATACGCCAGGACCGCATCGAACTTGGCAAATGCGCCTACTTTGCCATGAACTGCCTGATCAACCACGTATCGATCAGCAGAACCATGCTAAGGGCCCAATACATCGAAAGATCTTCCACGGCTCCGCCGAAAATCAACAAAAATATGCTATAACCATATGAAATCCAGGAATCGCTTTTTCCATCCCCGTTTGGGAGGGTCGTACTGTCTGGAAAAAGCGATTCCTGGATTCCACTCTTTATAGAAAATATTTCTTGCTATCTTCTCACCTTTATGCTATAATAATTTTCGGTGGTTGAGAACTGTCATAAATAGGGGCATAGTTCAAAGGTAGAACAGTGGTCTCCAAAACCATCGATGTGGGTTCGATTCCTACTGCCCCTGCTTCTTAAATAAGGCAAAAGGCGCTGATAATTGATTTGTCAGTGCTTTTTTTATAAATGTGTTCTTTCCCTGTAAGGACGCGCCGGGAAATTTTCTGTTCTAAAGGAGACTGGCTTATGAAAAAAATATATAAAAAGATATATCCCATTATCATTGTATTCTTGTTGATCTTTCTGGATCAGGCTGCCAAACTATCAGCCGCTGACCGTTTGAAAGGGCAGCCGGACTATCCTCTTCTTTCCGGTATTCTTGAATTTTCCTATCTGGAAAATACAGGGGCTGCTTTCAGTTCTTTTATGGGTAAGCAAGGCTTCCTGATTACGTTGACAACATGCGCCATGCTTTTTCTCATCGTTAAGTACTGGCAGATCCCGAAAGCCGAAAATAACCGGTATCTGCCGATGCAAGCGTCCATGCTCCTCATTATCGCCGGAGGAATCGGAAATCTGATCGACCGGATCGCAAATGGGTACGTCATAGACTTTATTTACTTCGTACCCATTGATTTCCCCAAATTCAACATTGCCGACTGCTATGTCTGTATCGGAATGGCCGCATTTGCCTATATCAGCTTTTTTTACTATAAAGAAGAGGAACTGGACTTCCTCTTTACTTTGAAAGGGAAGTAAACAGCATTATACCGCAAACTGGCTGTGGTACAGTTCCGCATAAAAGCCTCCCTTTTCCAGCAGCGACTCATGATTTCCCTGTTCTATGATATTTCCATCCTTCATCACCAGTATAATATCCGCCTCCTGTATTGTAGAAAGCCTGTGGGCGACGATAAAACTGGTTCTTCCTTCCATCAGCTTTGCAAAAGCATTCTGTATTTTCAGCTCCGTCCTCGTATCGATGGATGACGTCGCTTCATCCAGAATCAGCATATCCGGCTGGCAAAGCATTACTCTTGTAATACATAAAAGCTGCTTCTGCCCTTGGGATAGATTGCCCCCATCTTCTGCAACTACCGTATCATATCCTTCCGGCAGACGCTTGATAAAACTATGGGCATGAGCCGCCTTAGCCGCCTCAATAATTTCTTCTTCTGTCGCATCCGGCCTTCCCATCGCAATATTTTCCCGTATAGTCCCCGTTTTCAACCATGTCTCCTGTAATACCATGCCATAGGCGGTACGCAGACTCTTTCTCGTTACATCCCGTATATCTGTTCCTTCCACCCGTATGCTTCCTTCATCCACATCGTAAAACCGCATCAAAAGATTAATAATCGTTGTCTTGCCGCATCCGGTAGGGCCGACAATCGCTACCCTCTGTCCCGGTTTTACAGACAAATTAAATCCCCGGATCAGCTTTTTATCCGGCACATAGGAAAAAGAAACATTTTCCAATGTTACATTTCCTCTCACATCTTTCAGTTCCAGGGCGTCCTCCGCATCCGGTATCTGAGGCTCCTCTTCCATCAGTTCAAAAATCCTCCCCGCACATGCAAGAGCATTCTGCAGCTCCGTAATTACGCCGGATATTTCGTTAAAAGGCTTCGTATACTGGTTCGCATAAGTCAGCAGGCAGGAAAGCATCCCAACGCTGATCCCTCCCCGAATGGCAAACAAAGCCCCCGTAATACCCACTCCCGTATAAACCAGGCTGTTGACAAAACGAGTAGCCGGATTGGTAATGGAAGAAAAGAAAATAGCCTGTAACGAACATTTCTGCAATCTTTCATTGATTTCATCAAAACGTTCCATCGCATTCTCTTCATATCCGAAAGCCTGTACCACTCTCTGCCCGCCTACCATTTCATCGATCAGCGCCGTCTGCTCCGCCCTCGTCTCGGACTGCCGCCGGAACATATGGAAGGTTTTCTTCGCAATAAAATTCGCTACCAGAAAAGATACCGGGGTAATGCAGACTACCACCGCCGTGATCCCTATGTTGATCGTCAGCATAATCGCCAGAGTACCAAGAATCGTAACAACTCCGGTAAATAACTGGGTAAATCCCATCAAAAGCCCGTCGGCAAACTGATCCACATCTGCAATAACCCGGCTGACCACCTCTCCGTAAGAATTGGAATCAATATATTTCAAAGGCAGCTTCTCTATTTTTCGGAAAGCCTCATTTCTGATATCCCGGACAATTCCATAGGTCATCTTATTATTGCATACGTTCATCAACCACTGGGCAGCGGCCGTCACACCAATCGCTATGGCCATTTTTTCCAAAATAACCATGATCCCCTGAAAATCCACCAATCCTTTTCCAATGATCAAGTCAATGGCATCTCCCGTCAGGATAGGGAGATACAATGTCAACGCCACCGTAAGCGCCGCCATCAGGATAGATACTCCCAGATAAATCCAATATCTTCTGATATATCCCATCACTTGAAACAGAATATCCTTCTGACTTTTTCTGCCCTTCATCGCGCCTTTCCCTCCTTCTTGAACTGGGAATCATAAATCTCCCTGTAGACTCCGCAGCTTTGCAGCAGTTCCCCATGGGTTCCCATACCAGCCACTTCTCCGTCGTCCATCACGATAATAAAATCCGCATACTGTATGGAAGAAGCTCTTTGGGATACGATAAACACCGTAATCTCTTCATCCATCTCCCGAATTGCCTTCCTGAGCCTGGCATCCGTAGCAAAGTCAAGGGCCGATGCACTATCGTCCAAAATGAGGATTTCCGGTTTACGAATCAGCGCCCGGGCGATCGTCAGCCTTTGCTTCTGGCCTCCGGAAAGGTTCTTTCCTCCTTGGGCAACCTGTGCTTCCAGTCCTCCCTCCTTCGTTTCCACAAACTCCTTTGCCTGTGAAATCTCCAATGCACGCCACATTTCCTCCTCCGTAGCATCTTCCTTCCCCCATAGCAAATTTTCCCTGATCGTTCCTTTAAAAAGAACTGCTTTCTGCATAACCATGCCGATTTTTCCGCGCAATTCCTCCAGCGGATATTCCTTCACATCGATCCCGTTTATTTTCACGCTCCCCCTTGTCGCATCATAAAACCGTGGAATCAGATGGACAATGGAAGATTTTCCCGAGCCCGTTCCGCCTATAATGCCGATGGTCTGCCCCTTACGCACCCGGAAGCTGATATCTGTCAGGGATTCCGCTCCCGCATTTTTATAAGTAAGGCCTACGTGTTCAAAGCTAACCGCCTCTGCCTTATCATTTTCCATGTTTCCTTTTTCATCCGCTCTTTTTACCGGCTGTCCGGCATCCCCAATCCCCGGTTTTGTTTCAAAGATATCCTGAATGCGGTTGGCACAGGCAAAGGCTTTTGTCACCGTAATGATCAAGTTCGCCAGCTTGATCAGTTCCACCAATATCTGAGACATATAATTGACCAGCGCAACGACTTCGCCCTGGGTAATATAGCCCTGATCCACCTGCCATGCGCCTGTTTGGATGAGGACGATCACCGCCCCGTTAATAATAATATAAGTCAAAGGATTCATCAGAGCAGATATCCGTCCTACAAACATCTGCATTTTCGTCAGATCCCTGTTGCCTTCTTCAAAGCCGCGAATCTCCGTTTCTTCTTTATTGAAAGCGCGCACCACTCTGGCTCCGGTCAGATTTTCCCTCGTGATTTTCAGTATTCTGTCCAGACCTGCCTGGACTTTCTTATACAGCGGCATACTGATCAGCATAATCCCAAATACTACTACACACAGCAAGGGAATCGTCACCGTAAAGACCATTGCTGATTTCACATCGATAGTAAATGCCATCACCATCGCTCCTGCCACGATAAAGGGCGAACGGAGGAAAAGGCGCAAGATCAGGTTTACGCCGGACTGTACCTGGTTTACATCGCTCGTCATTCTGGTAATCAGCGTGGATGCTCCGATCTCATCCATTTCCGAAAAAGACAACGACTGGATATGGGCAAACAGGGAATGTTTCAACTGCGCCGAAAATCCCACAGCCGCCTTTGCCGCAAAATATTGGGCGGTAATCGAACAGACGAGGCCGATAATGCCCAATGTTATCATAATGAGACTCATTCGAAAAATAAATCCTCCGTCCGCCCCGGCAATTCCCCTGTCGATGATCTGCACCATCACAAGTGGAACCAGCAGTTCGAAGGAGGCCTCCAGCATTTTAAAAAGAGGCGCCAGCACTGTCTCCTTTTTGTAGCCTTTTAAATATACCATTAACTTTCCCATCTCATTCCGCTCCTCTATATCAGATCGATGGCATCCCGTACCGATTTCACACCGATTATTTTTATCCCCTCTTGATTTTTTATTCCTTTCAGACAAACCGCCGGCACCACGCACGAATGAAATCCCAGCTTCTTAGCTTCCAGCACTCTTTGCTCCGCCATGCTCACCGCCCGCACTTCCCCGCTCAGTCCTACCTCTCCGAATACAATCATTTTATCGTCCACCGCACGGTTCTTAAAGCTGGAAACTACCGCCATCACGATTCCCAGATCGATAGCCGGTTCCATAATTTTGATGCCTCCGGCAAGATTCACATAAGCATCACAACCCGACAGCTGCAATCCCGCCCTCTTTTCCAGCACCGCCATTAAAAGGTTGACCCTGTTAAAATCCGTGCCTGTCGCCTGCCTTCTCGGAATCCCAAAATTGCTGCCGCATACAAGAGCCTGTATCTCGATCAATATGGGCCTTGTGCCCTCCATAGAACACGCCACTATGGATCCGCTGGCTCCCTCCGGCCTTCCCTCCAGCATAAATTCCGACGGATTTTTTACCTCTGTCAGACCTTCTTCCCGCATCTCGAACACACCGATCTCATTCGTCGATCCAAACCTGTTCTTCACCCCTCTGAGAATGCGGTAAGAAGCGTGCCTGTCTCCTTCAAAATAAAGCACGGCATCCACCATATGCTCCAAGACTCTAGGCCCCGCCACCGTTCCTTCCTTCGTCACGTGCCCTACGATGAAAATGGACACGTTCATTCCCTTGGCAAGCTGTAAAAAGACTCCAGTAGCCTCCCTTACCTGGGACACGCTTCCCGGTGCCGCAGATATTTCTTCGCTGTACATCGTCTGTATGGAATCGATCACCACCATACAGGGGCAGATATGCAATATCGCTTCTTCGATAATATCCAGATTGGTTTCGCAAAGCAGCAGCAAATCATCGCCGAACTCCCCGATCCGTTCCGCCCTTATTTTTATCTGCTTTAAGGATTCCTCTCCTGATATATATAATACTTTCTGCCCCTTATTTACCAATTTTTGGCATACTTGCAGCAACAGAGTGGATTTTCCTATGCCGGGATCCCCTCCTACCAGCGTCAGGGAACCAGGAACGATCCCGCCTCCCAACACTCTGTCCAGTTCTTCCATTCCCGTACCGATTCTTTCCCCGTCGTCCATGACAACCTCGGAAAGCCTGGATGCCTCCCCTGCCCGGCCTGATCCTATCGCTCCGGTTCTAACCGGCCCTACCGCTCCAGCCCTAACCGGCACTCCGTTTCTTTTGCTTCTAATACTCATTTTTTCTTCTACAAAAGAATTCCACGTTTTACAACCCGGGCATTGCCCCATCCATTTTACCGATTCATATCCACATTCCTGACAAAAAAATACGGCTGTATTTTTAGCCTTTGCCATTCCTTCCTCCTCCTCTTACTATTGGCCTGGCGCAAGGAAAACGGGACTTTCATATATTGATGACCGTCCCGTTTCCATAAAAAACACTTTTTTACCCAAAGCAGCTCTTTGTCGAAAGCACACTTTCAAAGTCTATTATTTTTCCACTCTGACGTTCACTTCCCCGTCTCCGCTGAGTTCCACGCTTAAGTTCAGTTTCCCTCCCAAATTCGTACGCATCTTGCCAATGCTTTCGTTATTTATAAATACTTCATATTCCGTTTCATCCTGCAGTCCTACGGTAATCTGCGCATCCTCGCTGCCCTCCACCGTAAAGCTGATGCCATCCTGCGTCTCCTGAAAACAGTTTACGCTCGTGCCCGGCACCGACTCATAAACGAACATCCCGTTCTTTTCAAGCTTTGTCATCGTCTTATAAGTCTTTACCTTCCAAAGATCTCCACCGAATTCAAAGTCAACCAATTTCGCTTTTTCCTCCAGTTTGTGATTGCCAAAACTGATTGCGCCCCCGTCCTCTCCGCGGAGTAATTCTTCCACCACTGCCATTTCTTATGTCCTCCTAAAACTCTTATATGCTTTCCTTTGCGCATTCTATAGTACAGTATAATATATTTTCCCAGTTTAATCCACTAATTTTTTGTTATGGAAAACCACTTTTTTATCCCTTACTCCTGCACTTACATGGTCTCCCTGTTTTATCTTTCCCGCCAATATCTCTTCTGCCAGAGCATCTTCTATAACAGTCTGGATGGCCCGTTTCAAAGGCCTTGCCCCCATCTTGGCATCGGAATGCTCCTCAATAATATACTCTTTTAAAGATGAAGTCAGCGTCAGATCGATATCCATTTGTTCCTTGCACCGTTTTGTCAGATTTTTAGCAAGCAATGTGACAATCTGCTTCATATCCTCTTTCTGCAACGGATGGAATACCATAATCTCGTCGATACGGTTAATAAATTCCGGCTTAAAGAGCCTCTTTACTTCCTCCATCACCCCGGATTTCATCTTGTCATAATTCTTCTTTTCATCGGACATAACGGCAAAACCAAGATTTTTCGGATCCACGATCCTCTGTGCCCCTGCATTGGACGTCATAATCAATATTGTATTCTTAAAATTAACCTTACGCCCCTTGGAGTCCGTAATATGTCCGTCATCCAATACCTGGAGCAGAATATTAAATACATCGGGATGAGCTTTTTCAATTTCATCGAAAAGAACGACCGAATAAGGATTCCTCCTTACTTTTTCGCTCAACTGCCCTCCTTCGTCAAATCCCACATAGCCCGGAGGCGATCCTATCATTTTCGATACGGAATGCCCTTCCATATATTCCGACATATCCACGCGTATCAGGGCATTTTCCGAACCAAACATCGCCTCTGCCAGCGCCTTGCTCAACTCCGTTTTTCCCACTCCGGTAGGGCCGAGAAAAAGGAAGGAACCGATGGGGCGATTGGGATCCTGCAATCCCACTCTTCCCCTGCGCATGGCCCTTGCCACAGCCGATACCGCTTCTTCCTGGCCAATGACCCTTTTATGGAGTATGGATTCCAGCTTCAGAAGGCGTTCGCTTTCCTTTTCCGCCAGTTTCTTTAACGGTATTTTCGTCCACATAGCCACTACTTCCGCGATTTCATTTTCACCGACCACATATTTACGTTCTCTCTGGTTTTTATCAAAGCGCTGTTTCATCTTATCATATTTCTTTATGAGTACATCCTGGTTTCGTTTCAACTCCCCGGCCTGGGAAAATGCTTCCATCCGAATAGAGCGCTCAATCTGCACATCAATTTTTGCGATCTGCTCCGCCAATTCTTTCATTTTATCCGGCATATGCATCGTCTTAAGGCGCAATGCGGCAGCGGCTTCATCGATCAGGTCGATGGCTTTATCCGGCAGATTTCTGTCATTGATATAGCGGACGGACAGTTTGACCGCCGCCTCAATCGCATCCTCCTGTATCCGGACATGGTGATGCTCCTCATATTTTCCCGCCACTCCTTTTAAAATACGGATCGCTTCCTCTTCGGTAGGTTCTTCCACATTGACCGGTTGGAAACGGCGTTCCAGAGCCGCATCTTTTTCTACATATTTCCTGTATTCAGAGATCGTCGTGGCTCCGATCAGCTGGATCTCTCCTCTTGCCAGGGACGGCTTTAATATATTGGAAGCATCGATAGCCCCTTCCGCCCCTCCAGCACCGATAATCGTATGCATTTCATCAATAAAAAGGATCACATTGCCGCTGGCAATCACCTCTTTGATTACTTTTTTAATTCTCTCCTCAAACTCTCCCCGATACTTGCTCCCGGCAACCATCCCCGATAAATCAAGGGTCATTACCCGTTTATCCTGCACCGTAAACGGCACCTCTCCGGCTACAATCCGAAGGGCCAGGCCTTCCACTACCGCAGTTTTTCCAACGCCAGGTTCTCCGATCAGACAGGGATTATTCTTTGTTCTCCTGCTCAATATCTGGATTACTCTGCCTATTTCATCTTCCCGCCCGATAACCGGATCCAATTCTCCTTTTCTGGCAAGAGCGGTCAGATCGCGGCTGTATTGCTCCAGCACGGAAGCTCCCCCTTTTTTCCTTCCGCCCTGTTTTTTCGCCAAGTCTTCTTTGTATAACGCGCCATCCTGTCCCATGGCTATCAGCGTATCCACATAGACCTTTTGTAAAGATATTCCCATCGTATTCAGCAATCTGACTGCCACGTTCTCCCCCTCTTTTACAAGGGCCAGCAGAATATGCTCCGTTCCCGTACATCCCGTTTCAAAACGTTCCGCCTGGCGATGCGCCTCTTCCAGCACTTTCATTGCCCTGGGGGAATATCCGTCTCTATCTTTTGCAAGCACTCCTGTATCCGGCGTAATCAGTTCCCGGATCATTTCCAAAAGCTGCTTTTCCTCTACTCCGTTCTCCACGAGCACTTTTGCGGCGACTCCCGTCCCTTCCTTTAAAAGCCCTGCCAGAATATGTTCGGTTCCTACATATCCCTGCCTCAGGCCCGCCGCCGTTTTCTCTGCCAGCATCAACGCTGTCTTTGCCTTTTCCGTGAACTTTGGCTGCATCAATCGATTCCTCCATAATCTTCATATATTTCATCAATAAGAGCATGTACTTCTTCTCTGGAAATATTCTTACAGCTTACTTTTGCAAGAATAACTTTTAATTCCTTCCGAAGTTCTCTTATTGTTTCCGCGCGGTCCGTGTCAATAGCGATCACTGCACCCCTGCGCCGGTCTACCTTTACAAACCCCTCCTGTTTTAGAACGGCATACGCCTTATTCACCGTATGCATATTAATGCCGATATCCCCTGCTAACTGTCTCACTGAGGGCAATTCATCTCCTTCTCTGATCCTGGCCGTCGCGATCCCGAGAATAATCTGGTTTCTAAGCTGTAAGTACAAGGCTTCATCGCTGTTAAAATCAATTTCTATTATCATATACCGATATCCGCTTTCCTTCCCTCAGGCATTCCACTGTTCCATATATTAACTATATAATTATAACAGATACAGGGTATACAGGCTTTCCCATATACCCCATTCCTTTATCCGGCCTTTTCGTAAAGGCATCAATTTCTGTCATCCATATTCAGAAACTCAAACTCGAATTCATCATCGTCAATCAGAAAATTTTTCGCTTTTCTTTTTGTCTGTGGCTTCGATACGACAGGTCTTCCCGGTTCAAAAGGCTCTTCTTCCGGAATATATTCCACATTCTTAATCGTGATTCCCTTTTCCTTTTCCCGGGCAATCTTTGCGGAACCAGCATTATTTACCGCTTTCAGACTATCCGCCATAGATCTTTTACGAGGTTTTTTCTTTTCTTTCTCTTCTTCCTCGTCATCGTCTTCCTCATCATCGTCATCATCTTCTTCGTCATCGTCATCATCATCGTCATCATCATCGTCATACTCATCGTCATTCAGATCTTTGATTTTGAACAAAAGAAGCACGATTACGATCACGAGAATTGCCACTGCCGCCCCTAAAGCAATAATAATAATTTTCTGGACGGAAAGTTCTTCTTCATCCGCATCCCCTCTGTTTGCCCCGGCTTCCGCCGCAGCCTGGAGATTGGACAGCGCCTGTCTTGTACCGTTAATATTATCATATAAAAACCATTCTTCCACTCCCTGGTCATTCTGAGTAAATACCATTTCATAATCGGGTTTTGCCTGAGGTTCCGCAGGGGCCGGATCTTCTGCGGGGGCTTCTGCCGGAGCTTCAGTGGGAGCCTCTTCGCTTCCATCCGGGGGAGCCTCTTCCCCTTCCGGCGCTTCCGTTCCTTCTCCTCCTTCTCCTGCCCCGGCTTCCGCGCCTTCTTCCGGTGCGGGTTCCGCCGGCTCATCCGCAGGAGCTTCCGGTGCTGCAGCCGCAGCCGGCGGGTCTCCTACCGTCAGCAGATCCGCCCTTACAAAGCCGATTACTTCCCTGCCCGATTGGTTGGTATAACGGATTTGATACCATTTTCTTCCATTTGCCCCGTTTGCTTCCCCGGTAATAATCACAGACGTATTTTCCGTCACAGATCCCATCACCTCATGATCCGTAGAAGCCCCCTGGCGTACGACAACGCTTTTATAATTAACATATGCTTTTGTCTCCGCAATCGGAGTCGCCGTAGTCGCCGCCGGCTTGCTTCCTGCCGTAATAACCGGTACGGTCTGGGTCGTAGTCTGAACGGTATTCGGCGTACTCACCGTCGCCTTGATCAGCAAATCAGAACGTATATAACCTGTATTCCCCTCGAACGTTACTTTATACCATTTTGATCCCGCACTATCCGTCACCTCATCCGTCACCGTAACGCTACTGCCCTTCAATACGCTTCCAACCACATCGCTTGATGTATTTGGCTCTTTTCTTACCTTCGCTGCGGCCGCTGATACAATTCCCACCGTAGGCTGATAGGCCATAACTTCCGCAGGCGTATTGATAAACATGGCGGCTGCCAAAATAATGCCCGACATAATTGTAACAATTTTTCTTCCTAATGTTGTCCTCATCCGTATTTCCTCTCTGATCCGTATTTCCAGGAAAGTGTTTTTTCAGGAAAGTATTTCCAAAAATGTACTTTCAGGAAAATGTTTCCTACTCGTCGCGAAGGAAGCGTTTTTCGCCTTTCTGGCGTTCCCTTCTTTCTTCTTCGTTTTCCAATCCAAATCCTTTTAATTTTTCCCTCATTTGCTTTTCTTTTTCCTTATGATAAGAAGCCTCGCATTTGGGGCAGAATCTGCCCGAACGAATATTCACCCCGCAGATCTCGCATCTCATAAATGCTACGGAATCAGCGGTGATCTCAAGTTTGGATTCCTTTAACATCTGCCGAATCGATTTCTGCGTTACTCCGGTTTTCGATTCGATTTCCGCCGCGTTCGCCCCCCTGTGAAGCTCAATATAATTCCTTACCTTGCCATAGTCATCAAACCCCTTCGTATGGCAGTCTTCGCATTCGTATTCGCCGCACCCTTTAAACTCCATGAGTCCGCCGCAATTATCGCATACATACGGCCTGTTATAGTTGGTGATACCCAATGCTTCCATCCTGAGCGCTTCTTTATCCGTGATACCCATACCCCTTATACCTCCTCAATCGCTTTTCCTATATCATTGCGCATGTACTTATTTTCAAAAGTAACCCATTGCACAGCCCGATAGGCGTTTTCCCTGGCTTCCTTCAACTCCCTTCCCTTTGCTGTAATACCCAGGACCCTTCCGCCGTTCGTCACGATTCCTTCCTCTGTTTTCTTTGTTCCGGCATGAAAACAATAATAACCGTCTTTTCCTTCAAAGCTTTCCAACCCCTGTATCAAATAACCCTTTTCGTATGCTACCGGATATCCTTCGGAAGCAAGAACTACACAGACTGCCGCATTGTCCTCAAATTGCAGATCTATTTCATCCAATTTCCCGTCAATGCATGCCTCAATTACCTCTATCATATCGTTTTTCATTCTGGGCAGCACTACCTGTGCTTCCGGATCGCCGAAGCGGGCATTATATTCCAGCACTTTCGGTCCCTTTTCCGTCAGCATCAGGCCAAAGAAAATCACTCCCTTAAATTCCCTTCCCTCGGCCGCCATGGCATCTACCGTAGGCTGGTAAATATATTTCATACAAAACTCATCGATTTCTTTCGTATAAAACGGACTCGGAGAAAAAGTCCCCATTCCGCCCGTATTCAAGCCCATATCCCCGTCCATGGCTCTTTTATGATCCTGGGCCGAAGTCATGGTCTTAATCGTCTTCCCGTCTACAAAAGAAAGCACCGATACTTCCCGGCCGGTCATAAATTCTTCAATTACCATCCGACTGCCGGCCGAGCCGAATTTCTTATCCAGCATAATAGATTTTACGCCTTCCTTTGCTTCTTCCAAATTCTCGCAGATCAATACCCCTTTTCCCAAAGCAAGTCCGTCTGCTTTTAGCACCACGGGAAACCGTGCGTTTTCCAGATAAGCCTCCGCCGCCTCTGCATCGTCAAAATTTTCATATTCCGCCGTAGGAATATGGTACTTTTTCATCAGATCTTTGGAAAATGCCTTACTTCCTTCCAATATCGCCGCATTTTTCCTCGGTCCAAAGGCTCTTAACCCTGCCTTCTCCAGTTCGTCTACCAAGCCTCCCACCAAAGGATCATCCATACCCACGATCGTCAGATCAATCTCTTTTTCCTTTGCAAAGGCTACAATTTTATCGAATTCCATGGCTCCAATCGGAACACACTGCGCCAGCCCGCCGATACCGGCATTCCCGGGGGCACAGTATATTTGATCCACTTTCGGGCTTTTGGCCACGCTCAAAGCGATCGCGTGTTCTCTTCCGCCGCTCCCGACGATTAAAACTTTCATGAAACACCACTATCCTTTCTGTTTTTTAAGATTCTGCACCTGTTATCCTTTATTTCCACCCGGCCATTCGCTATCGCATCGACAGCCTCCGGCAACAGTATCCATTCAGCCTCTTCCATAACCCGCCTCTGCAATATTTCCGGCGTATCGCCTTCCATGATTTCCACCGGTTTCTGTAACAGAATCGGACCGGTATCCGTGCCTTCGTCTACAAAATGCACCGTCGCCCCGGTGATTTTTACCCCTCGGTTCAGCGCGCCTTCGTGCACCTTCATCCCATAATATCCTGTCCCGCAAAAAGACGGGATCAGCGAAGGATGTATATTAATAATTTTATTCGTGTATTCCGCAATCATTTCCTTCGGAATCACCACAAGGAATCCTGCCAGCACGATAAGATCCGGTTCCGCCTCCCTTACGGCTTCCAACAGCGCCTTATGGAATGCCTCCCTGTCCGCATAATCCTTCGGAGAGATACATACTCCCGGAATATGATTTTCCTCTGCCCGTTTTAACGCATAAGCGTCTCTGTTGTTGCTGATCACCCGTACAATTCCGGCATTGTTGATACGGCCCTCTTTTATACCGTCGATCATTGCCTGGAGATTTGTTCCGCCGCCGGAGACGCACACGACTACTCTCAGCATAAAACTACCCCTTTTTCGCCGGACTCGGCATACCCTATCCTGTATGGACTTTCCCCGGCCCTGCGAACTGCCTCCATCACCTGTTCCGCCTGGCTTTCTTCTACGGCTAATACCATACCGATTCCCATATTATATGTATTATACATCATTTTTTCTTCCAAACCGCCTTTTTCCTGCAACAGCCGGAAAATAGCCGGCACCTCGTAACTGTCCTTCCTGATAACGGCCCGCATTCCCTCCGGCAGCATCCTTGGAATATTTTCATAAAAGCCTCCGCCCGTGATATGGCTGCAGCCTTTTATCCTGATGCCGGCGTCCCTTATCTCTTTCAATGCCTTCACATATATTTTGGTAGGCTCGATCAACGCCTCGCCCAATGTTTTTCCCAGCACATCATAATAGGTATCCAGACTTTCCTTCGTCATATCGAATACTTTTCTGACCAGGGAAAAACCATTGCTGTGTACGCCGGAAGACGCAATGCCGATGAGAACATCGCCCTGCCCGATATCCTGTCCGGTAATCAAATCTTTTTCATCCACCACGCCTACTGCAAACCCGGCCAGATCATATTCGTCCTCCGGATAAAAGCCCGGCATCTCCGCCGTCTCTCCGCCGATCAGCGCCGCGCCTGACTGTTTGCATCCTTCCGCCACGCCTTTTACGATCGTCGCGATCTTCTCCGGATAATTCTTGCCGCACGCTATGTAATCGAGAAAAAATAAAGGCTCTCCGCCCGCACATGCGATGTCATTCACACACATGGCAACACAGTCAATTCCTACCGTATCGTGTTTATCCATCAAAAATGCCAGTTTCAGTTTGGTGCCTACACCGTCCGTTCCCGACACAAGAGTAGGCTTTTCCATATTTTTAATCGATGAAAGGGAAAATGCCCCGGAAAAACCGCCCAAACCGCCAAGCACCTCCGGACGCATCGTTTCTTTCACATATTTTTTCATTAATTCTACCGATTGGTACCCAGCCTCAATGTCTACACCGGCCTTCTTATAGTCCATTCCTTTTTCCTCCGCCCGCTTCTTTATTTCATATAACCTTTATAGCCCAATTCCTGAAGTTTTTCATCTTTTGCCTGTACGCTTTCTTTCAAAGAACTGCTGTAATCCTTCAGCTTTTTCAACAACTCCTCATCGGAAACGGCGAGTATCTTCGCTGCCAGAATACCCGCGTTGGCTCCGCCGTTAATCGCCACCGTCGCTACCGGAATCCCTGACGGCATCTGAACGATGGAATAAAGGGAATCCCTACCTCCTAAAGAAGTGGTATGCATTGGAATACCGATCACCGGCATGGGAAAAATTGCCGCGCACATGCCCGGCAGATGGGCCGCCATGCCCGCTCCCGCGATAATTACCTTAAATCCCTTTTCTTCCGCCGTATTCGCATATTCAAAAAACACATCCGGCTCTCTGTGAGCCGAAATAATCCTCATTTCATAAGAAATCCCCAATTCATCCAAAACCTGGGCGGCCTTTGCCATAACCGGCATATCCGAATCGCTTCCCATTACAATCCCAACCCTTGCCATAACCGTTTTATCTCCTTTAAACATATATTGTTCCATTTCTTAGTTTACTAAAAAATGTTTTCACACGCAACCCATATTTTCGCATATTTTCTATTCATCCAGCGGGCGGTTCAAGGCTTCGCATCCTTTCAGGACAAAACGTCCTTCCCTGATAATCGCTTCCTTCTTTCCGTCCCTGTCCACCGCTGCCAATTCTCCCAGTTCATCATAAGGGATTGTAATATCCGTATGGCAGTTAAAATAAGCCTTTCCCTTGTTCGTATGGCGCAGCGCCGACACTTCGTTTTCTTTGGCAGCCATCGCCTTTCCGTCCGGATTGTAAGTAACCAGCTCTTCTTCATGGGAATAACAGGTATCCCCTACCGCAAAGTGCGGCCCCATCTTCTCTGCAATCAATATGGGCAGTTTATCCCCGATCCCGTATTTTTTCGCCATAACATAGGCAGCCGTATTGGTTCCAATGGCAAACTCACCCATAGGCAGCGTGTCATGCCGGAACAGAACATGATCCTTGATATATTTTTTGTTTTCCTCTTCCGACGCAAAATTTCCGCAACGATAACTGCTTATCATTCCATCGGTAAAAGTCATTTCCAGGTCTCTGTATTCCAATCCGTTTAAAAAGACCCGACTTACATGGAGCAGACCTTCCGTTCCTTTTAAAAGCGGGGAGGTAAATACTTCGCCCACCGGAATATTCACATCCGCCACACAGTTTTCAAAGTTTGTTTCTTTATCCGGGTCGTTCAGTTCATGAAGTTTTATTTTCAAATCCGTCCTGTTTTTTCCCATCCCCTTTATTGTCACATGATCCGCTCTGTCCAATGCCTCGATCATCGTCTGCTGGATCTCCCGGTAAAGGTTATAGTCCAACGTATTGATCCTGACGGTCTCATCAAAGATTTCTTCATATTTTTCCCCGATCGAAGGAACCGGAAAAGCAATGATTGTATAGCTCCGTTCTTCCCCTCTGATATATTCATTTCTCAGTTCTCCCGCTGCTGCCATGGCATCCACTTCCAGTTTTTGCTGCTTTTCGGAAAGTTTTAAAGCCTCCGCCTTTACCTCCGGCACAAAGGGCTCTTCCCCAAACACTTCCACTACCGCAGGTCCGCCAAGCAATGCCGCTTCTTCTTTGAGAGCCTCAAAAGCCTCTTTCATTACTTCCAGTCTGCGGTTGGTATACTGTCTGTCCAAATACAGCGCCTGATCCTCTTTATGATCATACTCATACTGCCTGTTGGCGATAGCCCCGTAAAACCCATTTTTACGAATGCTTTTTCCCCACAGGACGCTTTCCCTTGCCCTGTATATGGCGGGACTCAGTCCCATTTTTGCAAAATTTTCCACCGCCGCCCTTATCATCCGTTCAAACCCAAGGCAATAGAGAATATTCACGGTTTTCTTTTTCGAAATATCCTTTTCATACACTTCAAAACCGATCCGGTATCCTTCGGTGTAGGTATCGGCCATCCGCCTGATCTCTTCCGGCCTCATTCCATTCAAATGCTTTGCTGTTTCCAGTTCTTCCTCCGTAATATATTCTCCAAAATAATACAGATACCGTATATCCTCCAAATCGCTGTCCATAATAATCCTCAACGCAAAATCTTCCTCCGGGCAAAGCTGTTCCCGAAGGCGCTTTTTCGCTGACAATTCCGAATAATCGCTGACAAACCAATAAATGATCTGCCTGATCTCCTCATAATCCGGTGCTTCTTTTCCCTCTTCCTCCGCACAGGTAAAAGCGCTGTATATTTCGAGGAACAATTCCATCCGAATCGTCATTTCAAACAGATTCGTTTCATAAGCAAAAGCGATCAGGCTCCTTAACTCCGTATAAAGAAAAGAAAGAAGCTGTCCGTAGCCATCTCCCAATTTTTTTACGGCATAAGATGGATTTCCATAACTTCCGTCATAATTCCCGGGCAGGATGTCCCTGTACAGTCTCCGGTTTCTTTCCTGCAATTCTTCCAAAGATGCCTCATACAGCTTTCCGCTGTCCACATAATCATAGGCATCTGTCATTTCTCCTACAAAGGCCGCCGTTTTTCGGAAATATATGCCGTATTCCCCCCGGACGCCGTCCTCCTCCGAAACTTCCAAAATACGTTCCTTTGCCAGTTCATATCTTTCTTTTACATTTTCTGCCATATCCATACCGCTGTTCCGCTCCTGTTCCACTTATATTCCGGCATATAAAATAAAACTAATCATCGCAAGGCAAAGCACGTTCAGCCCTATGCCCAAATGGGGAAACAAATAATAGTTATCCTTCTCTATTCTGGACAATATGCCGAGTACCAACCCTGCTATGGAAAAAAGAGTGACAAGAAATACGGCTGCCCCATACTGCGGCAGCGCATCCCCTCCGTTCCTGTATGCCAGATAGACTGCGGCTCCCACCGAAAGAATCGAAAGCGTGCCCAAAATCGTTGACATAATTCCCTTTTCCGGGTGCTTCCGTACCGTAAATATATAACCGCTTCTCTTTTTTCCCTTGCGGCCTTTTTTCTGAACCATTTTAACAGCCATGCCTCCATTATCGTTTAATCTCCGAATGGGCATTCCTTTTCCGGAAATGCCCACCCTTGCTAAAACAGTATCTTTGATTTGCTCGAAAGCAGCTTCGCTCCGCTTATAATCAGAAGAACTCCTCCTGTAATCCCGGCCACCAGGGTGACTACTCCCACTACAATATTCAAAGCTCCCGAGCCGCTCATGGTCTTATATATTTTTTCTTCCATGCCCTTCCTCCATTCCTGTTTTCCTTATTCTCTTGCGCCGTATTGCTTATAGTATGCGTCGATCGACGCCTTACATTCATCATCAATATATATTGTACCATGATACGGTCTGCCATACAAATATTCCACTACCTCTCCCATCGTTACGATGGCATTAGCATCAAATCCGTATTTTTCCTTGATTTCCTGCAGCGCGCTCATTTCTCCCTGTCCCTTTTCCATACGGTTCAAGGATACCATAAGCCCTTTGATCTCCACGTCCGCCTGTGCCTTCAATATAGGAAACGTTTCTTCAATCGACTTGCCAGAGGTAGTCACATCCTCTATGATTACGACCCTGTCTCCATCCTTTAATTTGCTTCCTAAAAGAATGCCGGTATCGCCATGGTCTTTCTCTTCCTTCCGGTTAGAACAATATTTTACATCTTTGCCGTATAACTCACTGATCGCCATAGCCGTTGCCACACTGAGCGGAATTCCCTTATATGCGGGGCCGAACAGTACATCGAAATCCAAACCGTAGTTGTCATGAATCGCCCTGGCATAATATTCTCCCAGTTTCCTTAACTGCGTTCCCGTCACATATCCCCCGGCATTCATAAAAAAAGGGGATTTGCGCCCGCTTTTCAAAGTAAACTCTCCGAATTTCAGCACCTGGCTGTCTACCATAAATCGAATAAATTCCTCTTTATACTGTTCCATATATCCGTAATCCTCCGCGTCACAGGTTTTATCTATTATCATTTATCATTCCATTGCGAAATATTTCCCCAATTTTACCATATTTACTATTAGGGTGCAACCGTTATGCATCCCGTTACAACCTGTTATATTCACCCTCTCCGGTTCAAAGCAGACATAATGTCGTCTCTCATATCTTCCACCGCCGCGCGGGCCGCTTCTCCAAAATGCTGCGCTCCGAACTTCGCGTATTTTTCCTGCTGATAAGCCGCAATAATTCCTCTGGAAGAATTGACAATAGCTCCCAGACCGTCTTCATGGAAGAAATCCACAAGATCCTCTCCTTTTCCCCCCTGAGCGCCATAGCCGGGTACGAGAATATATGCCTTAGGCATGATCCGGCGCAATACTCTTCCCATCTCCGGATAAGTCGCGCCTACCACTGCACCCACATAGCTGTAGGAATCCCCCATGCAGGATTCGCCCCATTCAGCCACCTTTTCTCCGACAATCTCATACAAAGGCCGTCCATCCGCCAAACGATCCTGAAATTCGCCGCTGCTTGGATTGGACGTCTTCACCAAAATGAAAACCCCCTTCTTTTCCTGTTTGCACACATCGATAAAAGGATTTATGCCGTCTGTGCCGAAATAAGGATTTACCGTGGCAAAATCTTCATCAAAACCTGCATAAGATTTCCCCCCGACCTGGACTCTTCCCAGATGCCCGACCGCGTAGGCTTTGGAAGTGGAGCCGATATCGCCCCTTTTGATGTCTCCGATCACGACAAGATCTTTTTCCTTGCAATAATCCAACGTTTTCTTAAAAACCTTAAGCCCTTCCAGGCCAAACTGTTCATACATCGCAATCTGAGGCTTCACTGCCGGAATCAAATCCCAGATATGATCAATGATTTCCTTATTAAACTGCCAGACAGCCTCCGCTGCCCCCTCCAACGTCTCGCCAAACCCCTGATACGCCTTCCGGGCAATATGTTCCGGGATATAATCCAGCATAGGATCCAGTCCCACCACCACAGGGGCTTTCGTTTTTTTAATTTTTTCCGTCAGTTTTTGAATCATTCCTTTTCTCCTCTTATCCCTCTATAGTTCCAAACCTTCCAAATCATTCAGCACATATTTATTCTCAATATACTCCGGAAACTGGTCTCTTTCCACCCATTCCCATTCCCCATATTCTTCTCCAAGTATAATGCTGCTGTCATCTTCCAGAGAGCAGATATAAGCGATTCCCACGCATTGGGAATCTCCGATCATATTGGACCATGTATAAACAATGCGTTCTATTCTTCCTTCCACCGAAAGAATTTCCTCAATCGCCCTGATGACAGCCTCGTCAGGCGCCTCCCCGTAGTTCACTTCCGCATCCACGAACTCCCATAAAAACGGATCCGGGATCCTGTCGTCCACCCATCTTTTGATCAAAAGATATTTGTCATCCTGCTTAATGATGCCTTTTACCCTTAAATAAATATTTTCCATCTCTTTTCGTACTCCTTTCCCCTGATCTGAATTTGATTTATGAAATAGAAGATTGTACTACAGCATCCATATACTTCCTTATGTTTGAAACATTAACGTACTTTTTAAAATCGTCTCCGTTTACAACTACCAGCGTAGGCGCCTGCATGACTCCATACCTGTACGCCAGCTCCGTATTTTCTTCTGCATCTATCGTCACATACTGTTCCCCCTGCAAATATTCCTTTGCCAGCTTACAGTTGGGACATGTTTTTGTCGTAAAGAGATACTTTATATTTTCCGGCCGTTTTATCTTTACATCCGCCCTTTCAGCCTTCCCTGACAGCGTCACAAGGCTCGCCGACGGCCGCTTCAGGCAGGAATTCTCCGCGTCGTATTCCTTGCGGTTTGCATATTCCTGGAGTTTTCCATCGTTCCAGTTCTGTACCGGCCGGTAATATCCGGTAATACGGCTGTATACCTCCGTCGCCTTGCCGCAATGCGGGCATATTTTTTTCTCCCCTGCCAGGTATCCGTGCTGCCGGCAGATCGAATAAGTCGGCGACATCGTATAATAGGGCAGCCTGTAATTCTCGGCAATCGTTCTGACCAGACCCGCCGCCGCCTTCCAGTCCGGCAGTTTTTCGCCCAAAAAAGCGTGGAACACCGTACCCGATGTATATAGAGTCTGAAGTTCGTCCTGAATATCCAGCGCATCAAAAATATCCGCCGTATAATTCACCGGAAGATGGGAGGAATTGGTATAGTAAGGCGTATCCCCCTCGCTTCCCGCCGTCTGAATACCGGGCCATCTTTTTTTATCATGCTTCGCCAGACGATAAGCCGTGCTTTCTGCCGGAGTAGCCTCCAGATTATACAAATCCCCGTACATTTCCTGATAATCGGAAAGCCGGTTCCTCATATGGTTCAATACTTCTTTTACAAACTCCTGGGTCTTCCCGTCGCTCAAATCCGCCCTGAGCCAGTTGGCATTCAGGCCCGCTTCGTTCATCCCCACCAGTCCGATCGTTGAAAAATGATTATTAAAATTCCCCAGATAACGCTTCGTGTAAGGATAGAGCCCTTCTTCCAGAAGTTTTGTTATCACTCCCCGTTTGATTTTCAGAGAGCGGGCGGCAATATCCATCATCCGGTTCAACCGCCTGTAAAAATCATCCTTATTCGTGGACAGATACGCCAGACGCGGCATATTGATCGTTACTACGCCTACGCTTCCGGTGCTTTCGCCGGAACCGAAGAAGCCTCCCGTCTTTTTTCTCAATTCTCTCAAATCCAGCCGCAGTCTGCAGCACATGCTGCGCACATCCCCTGGTTCCATATCCGAATTAATATAATTGGAAAAATATGGAGTTCCGTATTTTGCTGTCATTTCAAACAGCAGCCGGTTGTTTTCGTTGTCCGACCAGTCAAAATCCCTGGTAATGGAATAGGTAGGAATAGGATATTGAAATCCCCTTCCATTGGCGTCCCCGTCTATCATCGTTTCAATAAACGCCTTATTTACCATATCCATTTCTTTTTTGCAGTCTTTATATTTAAAATCCATCTTCCTGCCGCCCACGATCGCCGGCAGTTCCGCCAGATCATCCGGCACGGTCCAATCCAGGGTAATATTGGAAAAAGGAGCCTGTGTCCCCCACCGGCTGGGCGTATTCACGCCATAAATAAAAGATTCAATACATTTTTTCACTTCCGGGTAAGCCAGGCCATCCACCTTAACAAAAGGAGCCAGATAGGTGTCAAAAGAAGAAAATGCCTGTGCGCCCGCCCATTCATTCTGCATAATCCCAAGAAAGTTTACCATCTGATTGCATAATACGGAAAGATGCGCCGCCGGAGCGGATGTGATCTTGCCTGTAATGCCGCCCAGCCCTTCCTGTATTAACTGCTTCAGCGACCAGCCGGCACAATAACCGGTCAGCATGGAAAGATCGTGGATATGGATATCCGCGTTCCTGTGCGCCTCCGCAATCTCGTTATCATAGATTTCCGAAAGCCAGTAATTCGCCGTAACCGCCCCGGAGTTGCTCAGGATCAGCCCCCCGACCGAATACGTTACCGTGGAATTTTCTTTTACCCGCCAGTCCTCTACCTTTACATAGCTGTTCACCACGTCTTTATAATCGAGGATCGTAGATTTCATATTGCGCATCTTCTCCCTCTGTTTGCGATAAAGGATAAATGCTTTTGCCGTCTCCGCGTACCCCGCCTGTTCCAGCACCTTTTCCACGCTGTCCTGAATGTCTTCCACATGGACTCTCCCATCCCTTACTTTGCCTTGGAATTCCGCCGTTACACGCAGCGCCAATAAATCCACGATATCGTTCGTATATTGCATATCCGTCGCCTGAAAGGCTTTTACAATGGCATCGTTGATTTTAACCAACGTAAAATCCGCAACTTCGCCATCTCTTTTAATTACATGAAACATCCTGACCTCCCTGGTACCTATAAAACAGCCTTTGCCGTGATCGCAAATTGCCAATGCAAATTAGAAGTTCTTCTCGCACCACATATGGGAATTGTATCATCCGCCCAATCAAAAGTCAACAAAATGCACAAGATATCCCGTCAACATTTTTATGCAGACACAACATCTTGTGCTATCTCTATTACCGTGTTTTTAAAAATGTATACTCCCTCTGTGCCGCCGCATCATCGGGATACGTGGACAAATAACTGTTCATCAGGCTCGCCGCCGTCTGGTACTGCCCCAGTCTTTCATAAGTGACGATTTCGTTAAATTTCAGTGTCTGCATGATCGTACAGTTTTCCACATTCATTCCTGCCTGGAATGCCATAAGAGCTTCGTCATATGCTTTCAGCTCCATTTTACACAGGCCAAGGCGGTTATATACGCTGGCATTCGTCTGGTCGCCTTCTATAAAGCTGCTATAGACGCTGATCGCATAATTAAGGTCGCCGAGTTCTTCATAGGTCTGCCCCAATAAAAGAACCGCCTCAACCCCTTCCGACTTCCTGGCTTTTTCCAAATAATTCCTGGCATTATCGTAATCTTCCAGATAATAATAGATCCTGCCTCTTTGATAATCGGTCATAGTCTTCGTATCGCTGGCAAGAGCCGTCTGAAAATACTCCTGTCCCGCTTCTTTATAACCGTTCCTTTCCAACACCAGATAGATATCGATCAGCTGGTCGTAATCCTCCGCTGCCAAAGAAATCGCCTTGTCAAAATCCGCCTTTGCCTTCTCATAATCGTCGGCAATCCTCACGCTCCCCCTCAGGCGGTAAGCCAGCCTGTCCTTCGGGTTCATGGCTATAATCGCATTGTATGCGCCAATACTGCTATTGCTATCCCCCATCTTGTAATATGCAACGGCTAAATAATAATTGATATCATAATCGATCTCATCCACCCGCCCGCTGCCGGACCCAAGCGCTTTCCCAAAAGCTTCCACCGCCTTATCGTATTGGGTCAGCCCCATATAAGCAAGCCCCTGTCCTCTATATAAAAGCCGCAGATCTTCTCCGTCCACCATCGCCTTATCAAAACATTGCAACGCCCCCACATAATCGAGAGCCGCCACTGCCGCCATTCCCTCATCAATGGAAGGCGTCTTGCTTCCTCCGCATCCGCCCAGCATGACCGCAGCCAAAAGCGCCGCTAAGACAACCGTATTTTTTCCTTTTCGTCCTCTCATCCTCTGTCCTCTTCCCGCTATCCCTATCTCCCGCCAGTTCCCCTTACCAAATATACTACTATATTTTATGTATCCAGACAAGCCCTCTTCCTGAAGAACGGGAATCAATTTTGGCAACCTGGGCAGCAGACAGAAGGGAGCGGGAAGAGAGCGGCAAAGAACGGGCAGAAGGCCGCCGGGCTGGGGGCTTGGCAGGTATATTTTCGCAGCTGCTTTGTGCAGGGAAATGAGATTTTCTTAATATTCCGTTCAGAGAGCAGCAATTTGGTGACACGGATGTCACTAAAAGCCCGCAATGAGCCCGGACGGCGAATAGCGGGCGGTTGCGTCCGGTTGATACCACTTTACCGGAATATTTAGAAAATCCATTTTCCGAAGCCAGCACAAGAAAATATACCTGCCAAGCCCCCAGCCCGGCGGCCTTCTGCCCATTCTTTGCCATTCTCTTCCCGCTCCCTTCTGTCTGCTGCCCAGGCTGTCAAAATTGATTCCCGTTCTTCAGGAAGAGACCCTTGCCGTTTTACCCACTTTACCTCGTATACTTGTTTTCATAAGGCGACAGCTCGAACCGGATAAAATATCCTCTGTCATGATCGCATACCGGACATTTCCCGGGAACTTTCTCCCCTTCGAAAACGTAACCGCAGTTCAGGCATATCCATGTCGTTTTTACATCCGATACAAACAGTTTATTCTGCTCCAGCAATTCCGCCAGCCGTCCAAAGCGATCCCCATGGATCTTTTCGATCTCCGCAATCCTGTAAAAAGAAGAAGCCACATCCAAAAATCCTTCCGCTTTGGCTTTATCTCCAAACTCCTTATATACCGGATCATGTTCTTCATATTCGTTATGCTGGGCCATGCGCAGAAGCTTCGCCACGTCGTCCGCCAGATCCACCGGATAGCCTCCGTCCACCTGTATCGTTTCTCCGGCCAGCTTCTTCAAATGATTGTAGAATACTTCCGCATGTTCCTTTTCCTGATCCGCCGTATAACGAAATACCGCGCTGACCACATAAAGATTTTCCTTTTTCGCCTGTCCGGCAGCAAAGGTATACCGGTTCCTCGCCTGGCTTTCCCCTGCAAAAGCCCTCATCAAATTGTCCTTTGTTTCACTGTTCTTAAAATCCATTCCCATTCTGAACCTCCTGTATCCTTCCTAAACTTTTTCGCTTCCGGTATACAGTCTGTCCATTTTTCGCTGTCTTAATCCACGGAATCCTCTTCGTTTTTCCAGCCGATCTTCAATACGTTATCCAGCTCCGGGAACTGCTTCCTGAGAGCGATGGGACTCCCGTCCCGGCTCAGAAAGCAATGCCTGGACTCTCCCAGCGCGACAATATTTTCCGTATAGATATCCCTCATCACATACTTTAACGTCAGTTTGATGCCGTTATACCCCTCTACTTCCATCTCGATCCGAATGCGGTCGTTAAAAGTAGTGCTTTTTTTATAATCGCATTCCACGCCGATCACCGGGGAAATGATCCCGCAGTCTTCCATCTTGTCATAGCCCCATCCGATTTGTTCCATAAAATCCACCCTGGCCTCTTCCATCCATCGTATATAATTGGAATGGTGGGTGATCCCCATCTTGTCCGTTTCATAATATTGCACCTTATGAATATATGGTTTCATTCCAAACTCCTTTTCTTCTTTTTTTTATTTATATCCTCACTTCCGGCCGAAAGCACCGCCGCTCCTTTTACTGCTCCATGCCCTTTGCCGCAAGTACAAAAATTCCGGAATCAAAATCCCCCTTGTATAATTCCCCTTCTGCCCCCTCCCCGGAAGCGTAATCCGTCGTTATCAGCCCGAGATTCATCAGTTCATTTCCAAAATACCATCCTTCCCGCCCGGCAATCTCATAGCGGTATTCATCTTTCAGCCCTTGCAGCTTTATTCTCGTAAAGGGCATATTCACCCCGCACAAAACCCGATACCAGCCTACAAGAGCCAGCGTCCGTTTCTCATTGACAACCATCCAGGCCGTTACATTGCCGTCAAAAGGGCTTTTTAAACGGTAAAAATCTCCGAACTGCAATACCTCTCTGTATTTTTTCATGAAACGGATCTGTTCCTTCACCTGCTCCTGCTCTCTGTCCGAAAGTTTGTTCAAATCCAGCTCATATCCGAAAGTGCCAAAATATGCCACATTTGCCCGCGTATGCAAAGGAGTATTACGGTATACCTGATGATTCGGCGCCATTGAAACATGGCTTCCAATACTGCTGACAGGATAGCAGAAGGAAGTGCCATACTGGATCTTCAGTCTTTCCACTGCATCCGAATCGTCGCTCGCCCATCCCTGAGGCGCATAATAAAGGATGCCTGGATCAAACCTCCCCCCGCCGCTGGCGCAGGACTCGAACAACACTTTTGGAAATCTGGAAGTCAGCCTGTCGTACAGGTCATAAACCCCGAGAATATACCGGTGGAACACTTCTCCCTGCCGGTCTGCCGGAAGAGCGCTGGAATAACATTCCGTAATGCTGCGGTTCATATCCCATTTCACATAAGAGACTTTCGCACCGCCGAGTATTTTTTCCATCATTTCATAAATCTTGTCCACCACTTCCTTTCGGGAAAAATCGAGTACATATTGAAACCGGCCATGGGAGCTATGGCGTTCCGGCGTTTCGATAATCCAGTCGGGATGTTCCCTGTAAAGGTCGGAATCTTTATTTACCATCTCCGGTTCAAACCAAAGCCCGAACTGCATGCCAAGCCCTTCGATCTCTTCCGCCAGCCCTTCGATACCATCTGCCAGACGTTCCGGATTGGCCACCCAGTCTCCGAGCCCCGCCCGCTCATGGCTTCGCTGTCCGAACCATCCGTCATCCAGCACGAACAGTTCGACTCCGCACTCTTTTGCTTTTTTTGCTATTTCTATCAGGCGTTCTTTCGTAAAATCAAAATAAGTAGCCTCCCAGTTATTGAGCAGAACCGGTCTGGCCCTGTCCCTCCAATATCCCCTTGCCAGGCGTTTGCCATATAATTTATGGAAAATCCGGCTCATGCCGTTCAGCCCTTCCGTAGAATAGACCATTACCGCTTCCGGCGTCTGAAAGCTTTCCCCTGCATCCAGCTTCCAGTCGAACCAGGACGGATGGATTCCCATCAAGATCCTTGTAGTATCATGCGTATCCACCTGGGCCTGTGCCAGAAAATTGCCGCTGTAAACCAGGCTGAAACCGATCGCTTCCCCCTGAAACTCATCTGCGGCAGGTCGTTTTAAAGCAATAAAAGGATTGTGTTCATGAGAGGAATGCCCCCTCATGCTGTCCACCGCCTGGATTCCCTGCTCCAGCTTTCTTACTTTTACATGCCTTTCCCTTGCCCATGCGCCGGAAAGCTGTACCCATTCATAATCGCTGTCCGGCAGATCCATGCAAAGACTCATGGCAGTCAGCAAATGCACCGGCCCTTCCCCGTCGTTCACGATTTTCGCACTCCGCGCAAGAGCGCCTGTCTCGAAAATCGTATACAACAGTTCCAGGCGGATATGCGTCACCTCATCCTCCAAAAAAACAGTTAAAGTCATCCCTTCCTCCGGCGCTTCCGTATACGTTGCAGGAAGTCCTGAAAGTTCCGGTTTACCATGTGTGATGGAAAAATCCTGAAACCGGAAATCCGAAATCCTGCTTCCATTCCCCTGAAGAATCTCGATCGCCGGGCTGCGAAAATCCGTACTGCCATATACCCCATACTCCTGCCTCACATGAGCCAGCGAAAACATCTTCTCATCATCAAATACATAAGAAGACATTGCGCGGGGCATCATCTCCAGCAGATAGGAATAGTCCTTCTCCACCCCGATCCTTTTTCCAAAGTACAGCTGCCCCAAATGACCGTTGGGCAGCACCATCATAAGATAACTGATCTCATCGTTATATAAATGAAAAATTCTTCTTTCTTCCTGATAAATAATGTCCATAGTCTATTCCTCCGTCTTATTTCCTGTCTTTGCTTTGTTTAATATGCCATTATAAAGAAACTCGCGAAGGATTCCCAGCGTCCCTTGTTTAAAAAAACAGTCAAAATGTTAAATAATTGCCTTGTCTTTTGCATATACTGTTCCTACGACGCAGCGCAGCTGCAGTATGGAGGTTAGCGTGCAAAATAAATTATTCTTTTATACTTTGACCGGTATCATTTTTACCATTCTCATAGGAACACTTTCCCACTTTTTTTATGAGTGGAGCAGATACAATCCGTATATTGGACTGGTCGTTCCTGTCAACGAATCCGTATGGGAACATATAAAAATAATTTTTTTCCCTATGTTTCTATTTTGCAGCGTGGAGAATATCCTGCTCCAAAAAGAGTATCCCCGGATTTACAAGGCAAATGCTTGTGCGATTTACACCGGCGCTTTTTCCATTCCCGTCATTTTTTTCACTTATACCGGAATTCTCGGTAAAAATTATCTGGCCTGTGACATTGCCGTATTCTGCCTGAGCGTTGTTCTTGCCTTCTGCTTCGGTTACAAACTGGCAAAAAACGTCCCTCCCTCGTCCTGCAAAACAAAAAGCAAAATCGCTGCCTGTTATTATGCAGCGGTCTTGCCTCTTTTCCTTTGTTTTGTCCTATTCACTCTATATCCGCCTACGAATATCGGGCTCTTCCAAACGCCCTGAATCATTATGCCCCATGCTCCCTTAAGCAGCTCCATCCCCCGCATTTTCTACATGCTGCCTTAAAATCTCCGCTACTTCTTCCAGGCTGAGATTGGAATCGTCGATCAATTCCCCGAGGCTTTCTAATCTGGCCATCCTCTGTTCATGGATCAGCTCCTGAAGCTCCTCCTTCTCCTTCCGAACTCTCTCTTCCAATGCCTCGATCACTTCCTGCTTATCGGCGATTTTCTCTTCTATCGATTTCCTGACGCCTCTTGCCATAATTCACCCCTTTTCTGCCATTCCAGCATTTTTACCGTGCTTCATCTTTTCCGCTTTTCTTCTCTCCAAGCAGAATTAGTATATTATATGGACAAGATTGGAATTTTATTCCTAAAAAGTGCAAAGTCCTGAATACTTTCACAGGCTTTGCACTTTTTTTGCAATATATATTTTATGCCAGCTTCGCTTTTAACTCTTTTACATCCGTTTCCAGCATTCTTACTTTGATCGCCAACATCTCCACTTCATTACTGGGTCTCATGGCCTCATGCAGATTTCTCGATAAATCCAGATGCCCTTCTGCAACCCGCTGGATATTTACACGAATTTCATTTTCAAGAATCAACTTAATATCTTTTACATCTGCCTTAACATTTTTTACATTCGTCTCCATAATATCCATTTTAGTTTCCATGGTATCCATTTTGGTTTCCATAGCACTTACTTTTTCAAGTAACAAATCAAGTTTTTCGCTGTCTGTCATATTTCCTCCCTTCTCTCATTTTCAAAACGAATTGTTGATTACAGTATATCACTCCCCGGGCATAAAGTCTATTCCATTGTTAAAAAAAGACCGCCAAAGTTCTTTTTTATCACTTACCACAAAGCAAAATACATTATTTCGCCCAAAAAAATGCCCAAGCCATACGCCCGGGCATCTTTTCCTATTCTTCTATCATATATTACGGATTAATCACTACTGCGTACGTCCCAAAAGCCGTTGCATTGATCGTAATTGTCGCATTGTTCGTATCAATATCTTCGAAGAGAGCTGGTGTCCCGTCCGGGTTCAGGCACAGGATGGAATAACTATGTCCTGCGTTTGCCAGTGAACCGGGCAAACCAAAGGTTATCGTAACCGGCGCTGCCGTATTGCGGACATTCGTAATTACACCGGCTTTTGTAATCGTGTATAAATCAACATTGAGATATGCCACAACGCTTCTGCCGCCTGTCTCTGCAACTGCTTTCAAAGCATCCTTCATCTCTCTGCCGCGGCTGTCGCAAATATACGTTCTTACGTTCGCACCAGCTGCCACGTCTGCTTCGCTGAGCCCTGCTGCTGCCGCCACTGTTGCAAGCGGAGACGTTACTGCAACATTGTTCATGGATGTCGCCGTGTAAATACCGCCTACCGTAGAAGCTCCTGCATTTCCAGCTGCTCCGCCATTGCCAGCAGGTGCTGCCGCTCCACCGCCGCCACCTCCTGCTGCCGGTGCGGGATTGGACGAACCGCCGGAAGAACTGGAACCGTTATTGGAATTGCCGCCGGAGCCTTCATTGGAATCACCGCCGCCAGGGTTAGTAGATGGGCCAGTAGGTCTCTCTGCTATCGGCGTAGTCAATGATTCTTTCTTGCTAAACTCGAAGGATTGTTTTTTTTCTTCGTATCCTACTACATTGGGGTCATTGGCGCTAACGCTGATATTATAGTAAGCAAGACCATTTACCACTTCGCATGAAGGCATATAATTTGCATCAAAGCATGGCTCAACTGTAAACGTTCCTGTATATTCCATTTGATTTTCCAAGGAAATATTGGAAACCCCTTCAAATCCATCAATATAAATATCCGCTGAAAACATATCTATACTTTCAAGACCTACCGGTGTTCCCTCTTCATTTTTTGGCGTTAAAGTCACTTTGATAGTTACCTGGTCTCCTGCGTTTACATTAGTAACTGGATTTCCCGCAGCATCAAAAAACTGAATCGCCACATCGACGGTAGCACCTTCCGACGCATTCGCGCTTGCAACCTTCATAATCACAGGTATGCAGACAGCCAGCGTCAATACTGTCATCAAAACTTTTATAAATAAAATTTTTATATTACTTTGGCTGCCATCGGCAATAACCGCATGGACTTCGCTTATAAGGTGTGGTACAATGAATTGCGCTGATGCGCAAGTAGGTCAGCAGCCTGGCGGCTGGTGACAACTGGTACAATGAATTGCGCTGATGCGCAGACACAGCTATTTTGCAAATTCACCTATTATAATATAGAAGGAGGCCATTTATGTCCGGTTCCACATTCGGTACTTTTTTTAAAATATCTACCTGGGGCGAATCCCACGGAAAGGCGCTTGGCGTGGTAATTGACGGCTGTCCTGCGGGGCTTCCTCTTGTTGAGGAAGATATCCAGCAATATTTGGACAGGCGTAAGCCAGGGCAAACCAATATTTCTACTCCCCGGAAGGAGGATGACCTTGTGGAAATCCTCTCCGGTACGTTCGAAGGACTTACCACAGGTACGCCCATTTCCCTCATTGTCAGGAATACTTCCCAAAAATCCCGGGATTACAGCGAAATCGCTTCCTATTACCGTCCCGGCCACGCAGATTATACTTTTGACCGGAAATACGGCTTCCGCGACTACCGAGGGGGCGGACGCTCTTCGGGCAGGGAGACCATCGGAAGGGTTGCCGCAGGAGCAATCGCGGCCAAAGTTCTGAAAGAACTCGGAATACACATCCTAACCTATACAAAATCCATCGGCCCTATCCGCATCAATCCCGATGCCTTTGATCAAGAAGCCATCCGCAATACTTCCACCTGTATGCCCGATTATCAGGCAGATCAGGAAGCTAATGCATATCTGGCCTCCTGTATGGCGGACAAAGATTCGGCGGGCGGCGTCATTGAATGCCGTATCCAGGGAGTACCCGTCGGAATCGGAGATCCCGTCTTCGAAAAACTGGATGCCAACCTGGCAAAAGCTATGATGTCTATCGGTGCGATAAAAGCTTTTGAAATCGGCGACGGTGTTCAGGTCAGTACAGCTAACGGTTCTTCCAACAACGATTTTTTCCTTTCCGAAAATGGGAAAATCGGAAAGAAAACCAACCATGCCGGCGGTATTTTAGGCGGTATCAGCGACGGCTCGGAAATCGTCCTGCGCGCCTATGTCAAGCCTACTCCTTCTATTTTCCAAGAGCAGGAAACCGTAAACCGGAACGGGGAAAATATCCATATCCAAATAAAAGGAAGACACGATCCCATCATCGTCCCCCGCGCTGTCGTCGTCGTCGAAGCGATGACTGCCCTTACGCTGGCGGATGCCATGATAGGAAATATGTCTTCCCGTATTTCTTACCTGAAAGATTTTTATAAAACTTGAAGCAAAAATACCAAGCATGTGCTTTTGCGAACGCGAACTATATTTTATGGAATATAATACAATTCGGTTTATCCACCTTAACTTCCGGCCCATTCATGACAAGAAGCCCTTTTTCCATATCCACATTGAAAAATGTCATCGTGTCTGATTCGTGATTCAAAGACACCAAATGCCTGTTGTCCGGGAAAAGGGCGGCATCCTTCGGATAATCGCCGCTGATCGGCAGACAAAGCACCTTCTTCAGCAGACCGCTCTCATGCCCTATCCGGTAAAGCACCACGCTGTTATCTCCTGCGTTGGAACTTACCATATAATGGTAATCCGTAGAAAAATTAAGGGCGCTGGCCGCAGAACCGCTGGCATGATAATCGTTCAGCGTGGAAATATTCTGTAATTTTTCAAATTCCGGGTTATTGTTCACTTCCCGGTATCCGTATACGTCAATATAATTTTTCAATTCATGGACAATGTAAAGCAGCGTACCGTCCGGGGAAAATTTCAGGTGCCTGGGGGCTGATTCCTGTTCGCTCCTGATCACATCCGCCAGATGAAGGGTTCCTTTTTCATGGTTCAACCTGTATACCTTTACATGATCCATACCAAGATCCGCCGCACAAAGGTATTTATTATCCCTCGTCATCTTTACGCAATTTACGTGGGGCCTGAAATTCCTCTCCGCAATGCTTCCCAGCCCTTTATGGAATATCTCATCCGTAATCTCTCCCGGCTTCCCATCTTCTCCCAGACGGAGTACCGTTATTTTTCCGTCATGATATCCGGCCACGAAAAGGTATTTATCTTCATAATCCGTCGATAAATAGCATCCTCTCATCCCGTTAATGGATGCATGGCCAAGCAGATCCAGTTCGCCATCCGGCAGTATTCGGTAAGACTCCACTCCAAAATCCGTAATAGAATAAAGATATTTTTTGTTATGGGAAATCGTTACATAAGAAGAATTCGTAATTTCTACCTGGTCTTTCTCAAGCAATCTCCCGTTTTCCATATCCACATCGTAAATCTTGATTCCATGGTTATCACCTTTCCCCATCGTGTAGGTTGAAACATACGCCACATATTTTCCTTCACCCATCGGATCATCCCTCCATCTAAAATCAATCGCTTATTACGCTTCAGCGCAATTTATTATATCTTGTCACCAATTTCCGCAGGAAATTGATGACCTGCTTGCGCTTCAGCGCAATTCATTATACCACATTCCTACTTTTTTGTCATTCCCTATTGACATCCGTTCAACTCCTAGTATAATGGATATCAGCGCTTGTTTAGTAAAAGTAAACTTTATGTTTATTATCATTTAATTCGCCGGTTATGGAAAGAACGTGGAGAGCTATATGAAAATAGGAAACAGACTAAAGGAACTGCGAATACAAAAAGGGCTTACCCAGGAGGAACTCGCTGACCGCTGCGAGCTGTCCAAGGGCTTTATTTCCCAGCTGGAACGGGATCTTACTTCTCCCTCCATTGCAACGCTGGTGGATATCCTCCAATGCCTGGGCACGGATATCCGGGAATTTTTTTCCGAAAGCCCCAAAGAAGAACAGATCGTTTTCCACGATTCGGACTATTTTGAAAAAGTGGACGAGGAGCTGGGCAACACAGTGGAATGGATTATTCCAAATGCCCAGAAAAATATTATGGAACCGATACGGCTTACTTTAAAGCCCGGCGGTTCCACCTATCCCGACAACCCCCATGAGGGGGAAGAATTCGGTTATGTTTTGTCGGGAAGTATCACGATTGTCGTGGGCAAAAAAACAATACGGGCTAAAAAGGGAGAGTCTTTTTACTTTATCCCTAATACCACCCATTACATAGAAGCAAGCCCCAAAACCGGAGCCGTCCTTTTATGGGTCAGCTCGCCACCCAGCTTTTGATGGCTGCTGCGGCTATTTTTTACGTAAGAATATTCATATACCGGAGGTATTTGAAATGAATAAAGAATTAATTAACCTTGTTGACATATCCAAAGCCTTTGACGGTGAAACGGTACTGGATGAATTGAACCTGAACATTCATGAAAATGAATTCCTTACTCTCCTGGGTCCCAGCGGCTGCGGTAAAACTACGACGCTGCGCATCCTGGGAGGCTTTGTCACCCCTGACAAGGGACGCGTTATTTTCGACGGCAAAGATATTACAAATCTTCCGCCGAACAAACGCCAGCTCAATACCGTATTCCAAAAATATGCATTATTCTCGCATATGAATATCGCGGAAAATATTGCCTTCGGCCTGAAAATTAAAAACAAACCAAAAACTTACATAGACGACAAAATCAAATATGCTTTAAAACTGGTCAACCTGGAAGGCTTCGAAAAACGTATGCCAGATTCCCTGAGCGGCGGCCAGCAGCAGCGTATCGCTATCGCCAGGGCTATCGTAAACGAACCGAAAGTGCTTCTCCTGGACGAACCTCTCGGCGCCCTGGATCTGAAGCTGCGCCAGGATATGCAGTATGAATTGATCCGTCTGAAAAATGAACTGGGTATTACCTTTATCTATGTAACCCACGATCAGGAAGAAGCCCTTACCATGTCCGATACGATCGTTGTCATGAATCAAGGCTATATTCAGCAGATCGGAACGCCCGAAACAATATACAATGAACCGGAAAATGCTTTTGTCGCCGATTTTATCGGAGACAGCAATATTATCGACGCCGTTATGCTGGAGGACCGCCTGGTTTCCATTCTCGATACCAGGTTCCACTGTGTGGATACCGGTTTCGGCCGCAATCAGCCGGTAGATGTTGTCATACGGCCGGAGGACGTGGAACTTACGGCTCCCGCCGACGGTATTTTAAAAGGAACCGTTACCCATCTTATTTTCAAGGGAGTCCATTACGAAATGGAAGTAACGGCAAACGGTTTTGAATGGCTGGTGCATTCTACAGGCATGTTCCCGGTGGGAACGGAAGTCGGGATCAAAGTGGATCCTTTTAACATTCAGATCATGAACAAACCAGCATCGGAAGACGAGGAGGCAGCAGGAATTGAAGAATAGCAGATTAAAATTACTTTCTTCACCTTATATCGTTTGGGCGGTCATTTTTATTATCGTCCCTCTGGGAATGGTATTCTATTATGGCCTGACGGATAAAACGGGGGCCTTTACTTTGGACAATGTTATGGCGATGATGAGCGAAGAACACGCCAAGGCTTTATGGATATCTCTTGGATTGTCCTTGCTCAGTACGGCGGTCTGCTTTTTTCTCGCCTATCCTTTGGCTATGATACTCGCCCATATGAATGTGAACCAGCATAGCTTTATCGTATTGATTTTCATCCTTCCCATGTGGATGAACTTTTTACTGCGTACTCTGGCATGGCAGACACTGTTGGAAAAAACAGGAGTAATCAACAACATCCTCTCCTTTTTCCATCTGCCCGCGCTGAATATTATCAACACGCCTTATGCGATCGTTCTCGGCATGGTATATAACTTTCTGCCCTTTATGGTGCTGCCGATTTATAACGCCCTTGTCAAGATCGATCCCAATGTAGTAAATGCCGCCAAAGACCTGGGGGCGAATAATATACAAACCTTTTTTAAAATCACGCTCCCGCTGTCCATCCCCGGCATCATCAGCGGCATCACCATGGTATTTATTCCTGCCCTCACTACCTTTGTCATCAGCAAATTGCTGGGCGGAAGCAAAATACTCCTGATCGGTAACGTGATCGAAGAAGAATTTACCCAAGCGGGCAACTGGCATCTGGGCAGCGGCCTTTCCATCGTATTGATGATTTTTATCCTGATCAATATGGCGGCTTCCGCTATCTTCGATAAAGATGGGGAAGGAGGTCTTTTATGATGAAAACCACGGCAAAAAAAATATATATCATACTGATCTTTATTTTTCTTTATGCGCCCATCGCGACTCTTATGGTATTTTCTTTTAATAAGAGCCGCACGCGGGCAAAATGGGGCGGATTTACCTTTCAATGGTATCTGTCGCTCCTGGGGAACAGGGAAATTATGAATGCCCTATGGAATACGCTTTTTATTGCCCTGGTTTCCTCTCTTTCCGCCGTCGTGATCGGCACAGTGGCATGTATCGCGATCAACAATATGACGAAACGCAAGCGTACCGTTATCATGGGCATCACCAATATACCGATGCTGAATGCGGATATTGTCACGGGTATCTCGCTGATGCTCCTTTTCATCAGCCTTGGATTTAAGTTTGGTCTGGGAACAATTCTTCTGTCCCATATCACTTTTAATATCCCTTACGTTATCCTGTGCGTCATGCCGCGGATGAGACAGCTCAATCCAAGCACATACGAAGCTGCCCTGGACCTTGGGGCCTCTCCCGTCCATGCCTTTTTCAAAGTGGTGTTTCCTGATATTCTTCCCGGCGTACTGTCGGGCTTCCTGATGGCATTTACAATGTCCCTGGACGATTTTATCATCACCCATTTTACAAAAGGAGCCGGAGTGGACACTTTATCCACCAAGATCTATACCGAAGTAAAAAAGGGCATTAAACCGGAAATGTACGCCCTTTCCACCATTATTTTTGTCACGGTGCTTCTTCTTCTGTTTCTTGTCAATAAGGCACCGAAGGAAAAAAACGAAAGGAGAATCTAAAATGAAAAAAATATTTCTTTTATCTGTATGTTCCGCCATCCTTTTATCGCTGGCAGCCTGCGGCAACTCTTCTTCCGGTGAAAATGGAGAAGTTATCGTCTATAACTGGGGGGAATATCTTGATCCGGAAGCTATCGCCTTATTCGAAGAAGAAACGGGAATCAAAGTAATCTATGATGAATTTGAAACCAATGAGATCATGTATCCCAAGGTGGAAGCAGGGGCGACAGAATATGATGTCATCTGTCCTTCTGACTACATGATCCAGAAAATGTTGGAAAACGACTTGTTAGCCGAACTTAATTTTGACAACCTACCCAACGCAAAGGCCAACATCGGCGCGTCTTATTGGGAACAATCCAAAGAATTTGATCCTGAAAATAAATACTCCGTTCCTTACTGCTGGGGAACCGTGGGAATCCTTTACAATAAAACTATGGTGGACGGAACGATCGACAGCTGGAGTGTTCTCTGGGATGAAAAATACAAAGACAATATTTTGATGCAGGACTCCGTCCGCGACGCTTTCATGGTCGGCTTAAAGCTGAACGGCTTTTCCATGAACTCCGTTGATGCAGGGGAACTGGAAACGGCAAAAAATTCCCTGATCGAGCAAAAGCCTCTTGTTCAGGCATATGTTGTAGACCAAGTACGTGATAAAATGATCGGCAACGAAGCGGCTATCGGCGTCATCTATTCCGGCGAAGCCATTTATACCCAAAGGGAAAACCCTGATTTGGAATATGTAATCCCCAAAGAAGGCACCAACGTATGGATCGATTCCTGGGTCATCCCCAAAAACGCTCCTAACAAAGAAAACGGCGAAAAATTCATCGATTTCATGTGCCGCCCGGAAATAGCCCTTATGAACTTTGAGTATATCACCTACTCCACCCCCAACGACGCGGCCAGAGCATTAATTGAAGACGATGATATCCGCAACTCGACGATCGCCTTCCCCGACCTCTCCCAATACCAGAATCTGGAAACTTTCCAATACTTGGGGGAAGATGCTGACCGCCTCTATAACGATTTGTGGAAGGAAATAAAATCCGAATAAGGGGATTAGGGAAAATAAAAGATAACGGCCCGGGCAGGAGTCCGGCGGACTGGTTTAAAAAAGATGGTGCAAAAGACTTTTGCACGATGGAGATGAGACTTAAAATCGTGGAAGTCAATGCTGAACACGATTTCGCTTTCAAAGGCTCATCAGAATGTATCGTGCAGTGTCTTTGCACCACTTTTTTTAAACCAGTCCGCCGGACTCCTGCCCGGGCCGTTATCTTTTATTTTTTTTCTGCCGGAGCATTATGTTTTGCTTTTGTATTCCTTCCTTACGGGCGTATTTGTCCGGTTCCTTCTATGGTATATTTATAGGAGGTTAATTCCTTTAAGCCCATAGGGCCGCGGGCGTGCATTTTTTGGGTGCTGATTCCGATCTCGGCTCCAAAGCCGAATTCAAAGCCGTCGGTAAACCGGGTAGAGGCGTTGGCATAGACACAGGCTGCATCCACTTCATTTAAAAATTTCCGGGCATTCTCTTCATTTTTCGTGAGTATGGCTTCGGAATGCCTCGTACTGTATTGGTTGATATGCGCAATAGCTTCATCGATATTGCTCACTATTTTGATGGATAGAATATAATCCAGATATTCTTTTCCGTAGTCTTCTTCCGTAGCGGCCAACGCATCTCCGATCACGCCGCACACTTCTTCGTCCCCGCGCATTTCTACATTTTTTTCCCGCAAAGCCTGTGCCAGTTTTGAAAGAAAGCTGTCTTTCAGCGCCCGGTGGATCACCAGGGACTCACAGGCATTGCAAACGCCAATACGCTGCGTCTTGGCATTTATAATAATAGGAAGCGCCTGATCTAGATCGGCATATTCGTCCACATAAATATGGCAATTTCCTGTTCCTGTTTCGATAACGGGAATCGTGCTGTTTTCCACCACGCTGCGGATCAGTCCCGCGCCGCCTCTCGGTATCAGCACATCCACATACTGGTTCAGCTTCATGAACTGGGAAGTAATTTCCCTGTCTGCGGTCTCTATCAGCTGGACAGCATCCTCATTCACTCCGCACTCTTCCAATACCCTTCGAATCGAACCGGTAATCGCCTTATTTGACTGAAGCGCATCGCTTCCTCCCTTTAAAATCACCGCATTGCCCGATTGGAAGCAAAGGCCGAAAGCATCAGCCGTCACATTGGGCCTCGATTCATAAATAATGCCGACCACTCCAAAAGGCACTCTCTTTTTCGTGATTTTCAGGCCATTCGGCCTGGTAAAAGTCTCCAATACTTCTCCTACAGGGTCTTCCAGCTCCGCTACCTGCCTCAATCCTTCTGCCATAGATCGTATTCTCTCTTCTGTCAGCCGCAGACGGTCTATCATACCCGGATGCATTCCGTTTTCTTCTCCCCGTTCGATATCTTTTGCATTTTCTTTCAGAATTGTCTCCGCATCCGCGATCAATCCCTCCGCAACTGCCTCCAATACCTGGCGCTTTTTCAACGAAGCCAGTTTCTGCAGCTCATATTTCACTGATACCGCTTTTTTTCCCATCCTATTTAAGTCTACAAAGTTCATAACAGCCCCCTTTCTCAACTTTATCTTTCATAAATCCTCTTTTCCGTAACCACCATGTCCATTTTTCTATCGTATGCCTCCACAGGAATTCTTTCCTGCATCTGACATTCAAAACATATACCAACAGATCTGATTTTAAAAGTCAAGCCGGCATCTTTTTCGGATATCAAATCAAGGTATTTATCATAGTAGCCTTTTCCATAACCCATTCGATTGCATTCCCTGTCAAAAGCACTGCCTGGTATGACCATCAGACAATAGTCGGAAAACGCTTCATGTACAGAAAAAAGGTTTTCCACTTTCGCCAAAGGCTCCATGATCCCTCCATATCCCTTTTCCAGATCATCCGGGGATAAAATGCGGTAAAAGTTCATCTTCTCGCCTTCCACCCTTGGGCAGTATACCTTTTTTCCATCCAGCAAAGCCTTTCTGAGCAGTTCTCCAGTATCCACTTCGCTTCGAAAATTCACATAAGCCAGCACAATGCCAGCCTCGCGATACCAGTCAGACTGAAAAATCCTTTCCATAATGTCAGCACTTTTCCTGTCCCGCTCTTCTTTTGGCATCCCTTTCCTAAGCGTCAGAGCCTGCCGTCTAATGGGTTCTTTTTTTTCCATATTTTTCTCCCAGATTAGTGATTGATCCATCCTTTTCCTGAATATCTATATGATCCAGCTGTCCTCTGAGATTAGCTCGTACATTGGCAATATATTCGCTCCGCAGAGCCGCCTGTTCTTTTTTTTCTTCTTCCGTCAGGCCCTCCGCTTTTGATTTGCGGTACAATTCATTGATCCTCGCTATCTTTTCGCCCATCTTATTTTCGTCATTCATCATTTTCCTCTTTTCTGAACTTCCACATTCTCTATACCGTATCCGTTCCTTTTCTTTCCGCCATTCTCAATACCGAAATTATCGGTACAATTAGTATCCCGCAGAAAAAATTGCTGATACCGTGGATAAAATCCCAGGGCAGCCCCGCTATAATCCAGGCTATCATCCCTTGAAAGCTCAGTCCATAAAGGATTGCCTGTGCCGGCGCATATAAGGTTCCGAACAAAAAACCATGGGCTGCGCACAATATCATATATACCAAGGGTTTTAACCTCCCCGGTATATTCTGCGGCAGCATCATGGCCGCTCCCCAAAGAACTGCCCATATATATAAATACGGAATCCACCACGTCGCAAATCCATAAAAAATACCGTTCAATATGACATATGTATAAATCGGATACAATGCCTTTTTCCTGTAAACTACGGTATATGCGATCGTAAGCGCGCCGAGCAGATGAATGTTCGGGGCAAACTCCATCACGACCTTTGAAGCATACATAACGGCTCCGAGCATTGCAAATACAACGGTCTCTCTGGCAGTAAGCTTCATATTTATTCCATTCTGAAGGAGTAACCTTCCCCTTCCTTTATTTCAGTGGCATCCACGCCGGTCTGGGCATATTCATCGTTAATATAAAATGCCCAATACTTTCCATCCGTATCATAATCCGCGGTTATGCCGTTGACAGTCTTCACATAAAGCCCGTATTCGCTTTCTTCTCCGGCAATCAATCCAACCTCTGTCAACGCTTCTCCCACCGTTCCCTTATCCGTATGGATCTCAAACTTCGTTTCATTGCCGTCCTGATCCATCACGGAAAAAGCAAATTCCTTACTTCCTTCTCCCAGAACCCCGCCATCCGACTGTACGGTTCCCGCCTGTTCCGCCGGCTCCGGCGCTTCGCCCCCGGCCTGTTTCTGGCAGCCCGTAATAAAAAATGTCATGGACAATACCATGCAAAGAATTAATAACGACGTCCTTTTTTTATACCTCTTCTGCATCATTCAACACTCCTCAATTTCTATTTTTCATAGTATAAGTTATCCTTATACTTAAAAAAGTATAATATCTCTTACCCGTTCCGTCAAGACGGGAGTATAAATGAACTGTAAAAAAGGCCGGGCATTTCATCCCGGCCTTTCATCAAACTTTCATCAATTAATATTTACCTAAATCGATATCCATTACTTCCATCGGTTCAGGAACCGAACTGGTAGCAAAACTTCCTGTATTTACGGATACATGGGCATATTCAGCACGAAGTCTGAACCTTGCAACGAGATCCTTAAGAATCTCCGCCTGATGCGAAAGTTCTGCACTGGCTGCAGCGCTTTCTTCCGATGTAGCCGAGTTGGTCTGTACAACGTCGGAAATCTGGTCTACGCCTACTGTAACCTGTTCTACGGCACCCGCCTGTTCCTCTGCTGCGTCCGCAATCTTATCTACGGTAGCTGCAGCGACACGAACTTCCTCTACTACCTTGCTCAAGGATTCCGCAGTTGCACCGGCAAGATCCTTGCCACGCGCCACAGCTTCGAGAGATCCCTCAATCAAAGCAGCCGTATCATTGGAAGCCACCGAACTCTTATTTGCCAGGCTGCGTACTTCTTCTGCAACTACGGCAAAGCCCTTGCCCGCTTCTCCTGCGCGCGCTGCTTCTACAGCGGCATTCAAAGCAAGAATATTGGTCTGGAAGGAAATATCTTCAATCGTTTTAATAATTTTTCCAATTTCATCGGAAGTACGGGTAATTTCTTCCATAGCAGCCATCATATCATGCATCTGACGATTGCATTCTTCCACAACGTCTCCGGCCATGCTCGTCTGGTTCCTTGCACTTCTTGCATTTTCTGCCGTATCTTTTACCTGCTGGGAAATACCTGCGATTGTTGCCGCCAGCTCTTCCACTGCTGCCGCCTGTTCCGTCGCACCCTGTGCCAGAGCCTGTGCACCGCTGGATACCTGGCCTGATCCTGAAGCCACCTGATCGGCGCTTGTATTGATCTGTCCCATTGTCGAACTCAAATCACGGTTTAATTTCCTGATCGCCAATAACAATCCCTGCAATTTTCCTACGTAACGCGCTTCTGCCTGTGTTCTTACATCAAAGTTACCATCCGACATTTCCTGTAGAAGCCTGGAAGCATCGGCAATAACTTCTTCCAAAATAGAAGTCATATTCTTAAATGCATTCGCCAGACTTCCCAATTCATCTTTAGACTGGTAAGTCACCTCAATATCAAAATCACCTTCTACAATCTGGCCCGCCGCTTTTTCTAATTGACGGATAGGACGTGTAATTGCCCTTGTCAAATAAATAGAAAGAATGATGGTAATAATAAGCGCTCCTCCGGCAATCCCTAATTCTTCAAAAATCAACTGCCTCTGCATGGAAACCGTACTCAGATAATCGCTTTCCGCTTCGCTTTCCACTACAGCGCTGATATTGATCAAACTGTTTACTGCCCGTTCTACCAGAGGCTGGTATTCATCTAACAATTTTATCTCTGCTGCCGGCATATCCGTTTTCGCGAGTTCAAGAATCTCTTCCTGCACTGCCATCGCATTGGCAATATTCGTTTCGAACTCTTTCAGCAGCGCCGCATCCCCATTAAAATTCGAATGAAGCCATGTTGCGTTTTCGTTCATCAGATTTAATTCTTTTTCCATATCTGCCAGATATTCCGCGTTCTTCGCTTCATCAGTTTCAATCATCGTAAATGCGATATCCTTTACAATCATCTGCAAGCCGCGGCGCATACTCATAACGCGGTTCGTCACCTGATAGCCGACATTATAAAATTCCGAATATTTATCCGCGTTCTGTCTCAGCCCTGTAATCGCCAGCACCACTGTGGCACAGAACATTATGATAATTATCATAAATGTCAATAATAATTTTTTCCAAATTTTCAAATTTTTCATTTTATCCACATTCCTTTCGCCCGGCCCGCATTATCAATGCACAAATATAATGCGCCGCCCGCTTTTTCATTTTCTTTTAAACTCCTTGCTATGTTCCGCCTGATCCCTTCATCTTCATTTTAATCCTTTAATACTTTCCGAAACTATCTCCCAAGGAAATGATCTGTTCGTTATCATTGGCTGCCGGAGCTGCATAATCCATTGCTTTTGCTGAAGATATGCCGGAACCGGTTCCGAGGTTATAGCTGGAAAGAAGATCATGCATTCTCGCCGCCAGATTGGATAATTCTTCGCTGGCTGCCGCACACTCTTCGCTGGTAGCGGAAGTAGTCTGTACCACCTGGGATACCTGGTTGATCGCCTGATTGATCTGGGATACCGCAGTCGCCTGATAATTAGAAGACTCAGCGATTCCGTTGATAATCATTTCACTCTGCTGTACTACGCCGGTAATCGTTTCCAAAGCCTTCGCCGTATCATTGGCAAGTCTGGAACCAGTGCTTACTTTATCGATAGAATCTTCAATCAGTTCCGCTGTCTCGGAAGCCGCCGCCGCGCTCTTCGCCGCCAGGCTCCTTACCTCTTCGGCAACCACTGCAAAGCCTTTTCCTGCTTCCCCTGCCCTGGCTGCTTCTACCGCCGCATTCAAAGCAAGAATATTCGTCTGGAAAGCAATATCATCAATTACTTTAATGATCTTCGAAATGCTCTCCGAAGCCCTGTTAATATCCTCCATCGCAGTCATCATATCCTGCATCTGGGCATTGCCATACTTCACGTCCTTGATCGCCTGAACGACAAGTTCCGCAGCAGAGTTTGCTTCCTCTGCGTTTTGCCGTGTTTTTTCCGCGATCTCGTCAATAGATGCTGTAATCTGCTGGATCGCGCTCGCCTGTTCGGTCGAACCCTGCGCCAGAGACTGGCTTGCGCCCGCTACCTGTGAGGAGTTGGTCGTCACCTGATTCCCAACTTCTTTAATATTACTAAGTATATGAAAATTATCTTCTACAAGTTGCTTTAAGGAATTGCCGAGCAGATCTTCCGGGGATTTGGGATTCACTGTAATCGTCAGATTTCCGCGCGATACTTCTTCTGCAACCTTTGCCTGATATTTAATGTTTTCAATCACTTCTTTGTATTCGTCAACCAATACGCCGAATTCATCATTGCGGTATTTTACGAGTTCCACATTGACATGCCCCTGAGCTATCTCTTTTGCCGCGTCGGAAAGCTGCTTTACTGATTTTTCAATAATCCTGATCAGCGCAACTGCAATCACCAGCGTTATTACAACAGAAAATACAGCTAAGGCAATCGTAAGAAGAGTGGAGAATAATTTAAACTCTTCTACCTTTACCGGATCCGTAATTGAAGCGGCTATCTTTGTCGTAACATTGCCTATAATAATATTGGCAAGCGTAATGAATATCGGAATTAAAAATCCTACAACCAACTTTGTTTTCATTTTCATATTCTGTATCATTTTACCCTCACTCTCCCTCAACCATTAATTCGTTTGTCTTTTCAGCCATCGGCTGCTCCTCGTCATTTAACAGTCTTTCCGGATCTAAAAGCAATTTGACCGTATCCCCTACTTTCCCGATCCCGTATACATACTTATTCTGCCCTCTGTCAACCCTGCTGATCGACGGCGGCGGCAGAATATTCTCCTCCTGAATCTCCACTACCTCCGCAATTTTTTCCACGATCAGGCCGACTACCGTAGATTTCACATCTACTACAATAATACAGGTTCTGTCATCATACTCAAAAGGTTCCTGGTTAAAACGCCTGTGGACATCAATAACCGGTATAATTTTCCCCCTCAGATTAATCAGACCCATGATATAATCTTCTGTTTCCGGCACAGGCGTAATCTCCTGAAATCCAATGATCTCATTTACATACTGAATCTTCAGTCCGTAATATTCCTCTCCGGATTTAAATGTCATATACTTCCCTTTTTGGGTGTCGTGTTCATCCATCATGGCCACAGCCCCAACCTTAGGCTTGCTTATCTCATCCATAGGATACTCCTTTCCTCCATTCTATTCTATAAATCCACTAGGATCCAAGATCAGGGCAATGCTGCCGTCTCCTAGCTGCGTACATCCCGATATTCCTTTTACCTTCTTGATGTAGGAAGGTATCGGTTTTACAACAATTTCCTGTTTGCCAACCAGTTTATCTACAAACATGCAAATGGTCTTGCCATCCAGTTCCAGCACAACCATCATCCCGTCTTCTACAGATTGCTGATAATCTTTCAAACCATACCAGTCGCCAAGGCGGAGTACCGGGAAACATTCACCGCGCAGCATTACGAATTCATCGCCGGTAGGCTCATGTATCATCATATCTTCCCTGACGCTTACAAATTCCTTCACCAGCCCTGTTTCTACAACGAAGGAAGAAGTTCCTGTTTCCAGAACAACGCCGTCAACAATCGCCAGCGTCAACGGGATCTTCAAATTCATCGTACTTCCTTCTCCGGGCGTACTTTCAATCTCCAGCATTCCGCCGATCGCCTGAATGTTCTGTACTACCACGTCCATGCCGACGCCGCGTCCCGAATATTCCGTAACCTGTTCATTGGTAGAAAATCCCGGCAAAGTAATAAACTGATATACTTCTTTATCCGTATAAGCGGAATCCGGCTTCCCTTCTTCCAAAATCCCCTGTTTCCTTGCTTTTGCCAGAATCTTATCTCTTTCCAGTCCTTTTCCGTTATCCGTAACGCTGATCCATACTTTTCCGGCTTCGGTCTTAGCCGCAAGCGTAACTTTTCCTTTTTCCCTCTTGCCCGTCGATTTCCGTTCTTCATCGGTTTCGATTCCGTGATCTACCGCATTGCGGACAAGATGCATCAGAGGATCGGAAATATGTTCGATAATGTTCTTATCTACTTCCGTATTTTCCCCTACCATCTCGAAATCAATATCCTTTCCAAGCTTCCGCGATACATCGAACACGATTCGGTTCATCTTCTGGAAAGTATTCGTCAAAGGAACCATTCTCATAGACATAATTACATTTTGCAGATCTGTGGAGATCTTTGCCATCTGAGACGCCGCTTTATTGAAATTCGTCAGATCCAGGCCGGGTACTTTCAAATCCGGATTTTGCATAACGACCGATTCCGATATCACCAGTTCTCCGATCAAATCCATCAGCATATCCATTTTGTTTACGTTTACGCTGATGAAAGTCGCCTTATCGGACTTCGCCTTATCCTTCGCAAGCTTTTTGGGTTTTCCGGGTTCCTTCGGCTTAATTACGAAATCGCCGGGAGCGATTGCGTTCTCTTTCTTTTCTCCCTTATCTGCTTCCTTCTTCGCCTCAATCTCTTCCACGCTGGACTCAAGGTCGATCGACGTTTCTGCGAAATCAAATCCCTGTAGGAACTCTTCCGCATGGCATTCATAAATATCCACTTTTTCAATATCATAACCCACACCGATTATATTCCGCACTTCTTCTTCCGATGCCTGTGCCTGCAAAAGGATACGGAATCCTTTTTCAATAATCGTCTGCGCGCTGCTCTCGTCCGCGATAATATCCTCCGGTGAATAAAGGATGTCTTCCGCAATTTCCTTCAATGCGTAAACAACTTTATACGCATGTACATTCGCCATCTCCGTTTCCTGGAAAAAGATAATGTTAATCTTATAAAAGCGGCTGTCACTGCTTGCTACCGGAGCAATATAAAACTGCTTCGGCTCCTCATGCACATTCTGCGGCAGATCCTTCGTCTCATTTTCTTCTCCGCCGTTCTGAATCTTGTTCAAAAACTGATCCAAATTCGCGATGATTCCGCTCGGATCCCCATCCGTCGCCTGGCCGCTCTTGATTTTTTCCATTTCTCCGGTAATGAAGTCTTCTACTTCCAGCACATGCTCCACCAGCTCCAAATGCGGAACATTATCAGGATGCGACTCCCGCAAATAGAAAAATACATCTTCCAGCTTATGGGAAATAGCCGTTATATTATCAAACATCATAATGCCTGATGAACCTTTGATGGTATGCATCGTCCGGAATATTTCATTAATGCTGTCCTCATCAAAGCATTCTGCATCCTTCTGGTCCAGCACCATCTCCTGCAGCTGCTCGAGCAACTGTTCATTCTCAAACAAATACATGTCCAACATGCCTTCCGTGTTAAATTCGTCAGCCATATGTTTCTCCTTCCTCATCTTATCTTGCTCTATACTTTTTTATTTTCAAATCAGGTTAAGTTTCCTCAATGCCTGTTCAAAACGTCCCTGATCGATAGGCTTTCCGGAATATATGGTACAGCCAAGTTCAAAGGCCATTTTCACATTCCTTTCTTCATTCAGCGCCGTTGTCATAATTACTTTCACAGCTTTATCTTCCGGAATATTCTTTTCTTTTTCCAGATTGCGGATTCCTTTCAGCGCCTGATACCCGTCCATAACAGGCATCATAATATCAAGACATACCAAATCATATGGCTCTTCTTCTTCCAAGGCAAGCATAAATGCGTCTACCGCTTCCATGCCGTCTACCGTCACATCACATTCCCCATATTTGGATAAGAAGTTTGCCATAAATTTTCTTGTTACAAAATCGTCTTCTGCCAATAAAATTTTCATCCTCTCTCTCCTCTACATTTTACTTAAAACGGTGTATGTTTTTTTTGCTATCTCATCAAGTCTTACTTGATATTTTACAGCGCCAATATCATACGCCACTTTCGGCATTCCATATACGACACAAGTGGACTCATCCTGTCCTATGGTCTGTGCCCCTGCTTTCTTCATAGCCAGAAGCCCTTTCGCTCCATCGCCCCCCATCCCTGTCAGGATGATACCGAGGGCATGAGGCCCCGCCGCGTTCGCCACGGAGTAGAACAGCTCATCTACCGACGGGCAGTGTCCGTTTACTTTTGGCCCCTGTCTGCATTCCACCTGGTAAACGCCGTTCACCTTTACCAGCCGCATATGTCTGTCGCCTCCGGGAGCAATCAATACCTGGCCTCTCATAACTCTGTCACCGGTACACGCCTCTTTTACTTTCACTCTGCACTGGCTATCCAGCCTTTTCGCATACATTTCCGTAAATCCCGGGGGCATATGCTGCACAATCACAACACCGGGAATATCCTGGCCAAAGTCCTTGACCACAGAAAAAATAGCTTCTGTTCCGCCCGTGGACGCCCCGATTGCCACGATAAGATTATTATCTTTTAACTGCGTCGGCTGTTGCGCCGTCTGCAGCATTGCCGTCTTTTTAATATTGCTCGTTTTTACGTTAGAGGCTATTTTTACCTTCTCACTCAGTTCATTATGGATGAAATCTTCTATTTGCGCTCGCCCCGTACTTACCGGCTTTGCAACAAAATCCACCGCTCCTGCGTTCAGCGCCTCAAAAACCTTGTCGCTCAATGCGCTGATCACTACTACCGGAATCGGATACTGCGGCATCAATTTCCGCAGAAATTCAATACCATTCATTCTTGGAAGCTCCACATCCAGCGTCATTACATCAGGACGGTATTTGAGAATCGCATCTCTTGCCTCAAAAGGATCCTTCGCCACCGCTACTACCTCAATAGCGGGATCTTTATTCAGATTCTGCACCAACAATTCCCGGAAAACCAAGGAATCTTCCACTACTAAAACTCTAATTGGACGCATACAATTATTACCCTCTTATTTTCTAAAGATTGAAGGACGGATGATCTGAAAATCACTGCTGCCCCTGTCCAGCGTTTCCGTCGTACCGATAAACAAATATCCGCCTGGCTCCAGACAGTCATATACTTTTCGAACCAGCTCCTGTTTGGTCGGGCCGTCGAAATATATCATTACATTGCGCAGAAATACTACATGCATCTTCTTCTTAAAAGGAAACGGATTCATCAAATTGAACTGGCGGAAAAGCACTTCCTTTTTCAGTTCATCCGTCACCACATATTGATCCTGGCCAGGGAGTTTCTTTAAAAACTGGCGTTTCCATTTGTCCGGCAGCGAATCGATGCTTTCACTTCTGTAAACGCCCGCAATCGCTTTTTGCAATACTTTGGTGGAAATATCTGTGGCCAGCACTTTCGTATCCCAATTTTTATGATCGGGTCCAAAAAATTCTTTAAGAACCATTGCGATCATATAAGGCTCTTCTCCTGTGGAAGACGCCCCGCACCAGATACGAAGATCCTTGCGTGCCATTTCCTTATTTTTAAGATAAGGAAGCACCGTACTTTTAAAATATTCAAAATGTTCGAATTCCCGCATAAAAAAGGTATGATTCGTAGTCAAATGATCGATCAGTTCTTTTTCCAGCTTTCCCGACGGATCCTTCTGCAAGGCATCCATATAGTCGTTAAAGCTCTGCCAGCCCCCACGTCTCATATAGTTTTCGAGCCTACCATTCATTATAACCTTTTTCTGGCCCATATCAATACCGTAACGCTTTTTTAAATAATTTGCAATCCTAAAAAACTCCTCATCTGTAATCAAATGCCTCAACCTCCCCAGAGCGCCGGCCTTTTTTTTCCTTTCCCCGGCAGCCATTATCATTATAATATAAATTATAACATGAATAAAGTAACACGGATACCATCCGTCAATAACACCATTATTTATGATGTTCAGCATAATTGGCGGTAGATCTTGCAATATATATGGAACATATCCGGATCAAACTTGCTGCCCGCATCTTTTTCCATAATGGAAAGAGCCTCATCCATGCCGAGCGACGAGCGGTAAGACCGGTTTTCCGTCAAAGCACAATAAACACTGACTAATGATGCTATCCTGGCCGGGAGCGGAATCTCCTCCCCTTTCCGGCCCTCCGGATAGCCGCTTCCATCCCAGTTTTCATGATGAAAATGGGCAATATCAATAGCCAGCTCTATAAAGTCATTATAATCGCTGCCCGTTCGGATGTCACTAAGCAATTTCGCACCGATCGTCGTATGCTGCCTTGCAATCTCCGTTTCTTCCTCCGTCAATTTGGAACTTTTCTGCAAAAGTTCCCTCGGGAGGGCAATATTGCCAATATCGCACAAGGGAGCGGCGATTTCTATTGTATCTATAAAATTATCGGAAATTCTATCTTCGAACATAGGGGAAAGCTGTAGTCCCTGTGCCAGCGTCCTGCAATTTTTACGCATTCTTTCCGTATGGCCTTTATCAAAATAAGCATTTTCTGCCGCTGCATTTGCCAGGGCATATAATACGTTCTTTTTCCCCTTTTCAATTTGATCCAGCTGTGTGCTGACAGAAATCTGTAAACGTCTGTTAGTCTCTTTTAGTTCTCTGTTGCTTTCATATAAACGCAGATGTACGCCGACTCTCGCCTGTACAACTGCCGGAATAAATGGTTTGGTAATATAATCATCTCCCCCAAGGGAAAAGCCGCGCACAATATCCTGCGCATCCGTATACGCGGATATAAAAATAACAGGGATATCTCTCGTTTCCGCATTGTTTTTTACTATCCGGCAAAGCTCATAGCCGTCCATTCCGGGCATGGAAATATCCGACAAAATAAGGTGCGGCCTGTATTCATATAAAAACTCCAACGCCTGTTCACCGCTTTCTGCCAAAACAGGCTTATAACCCATATCTGCAATAATCTGCTCCAGGATCACCCGGTTAGTTTCCATATCATCTACGATTAAAATCCGAATAGCGCTCATTCCTGTCCTTCCCCCGGTCCGCTTTCTTCTTCATTTATCAACGCATTCAGCGTATCATAGGCTGCCGATGCTTTTTCATAATTTTCCTTTTGGACAGCCATCTTTAAACGGAGCGCCGTACTTTTTACCTCCTTCGGCGCTTCGCCGGTCAGTTGTTTTACCGTGTCGGCAAACATTTCCGCCTTTTCCCAATTCTCCATCTCCAAACAGAGAATCAGTTTCGACAACGTCCGCTTCAAGTTATCCCTGTTCGACTCGCTGCCGTACTGGCGTATATCGTCTTCCTCCCTATCCCTTACCGGCTTTCGCCGGTCAAAGCCGGAGGATGCTCCCTGGGGAAAACCGGATAATGCCGGCATCTCTTCTCCCTCCGGAACCGTTACCCAAATAGAAAATGAAAAATTAGAGCCTTTCCCTTTTTCACTCTCCACCTGGATTGTTCCTCCCATCAGCTCCACAAGTTCCTTGCATATATTCAACCCCAGTCCGGTTCCTCCATACTGCCTGGAAATGGAAGCATCCACTTGGGAAAAACTACGGAATAACTTATCCTCATCCTTCTTATCAATACCGATGCCGGTATCCATCACAAAAAAATACAGTTCTATCTTATCATTGACCTGGGCCGTCTTTACGACTTCCACACTGATCCGCCCTATCGCCGTGAACTTCATTGCATTGTTAATCAGGTTATTTAATATCTGGACAATGCGGAGTTCATCCCCTATCACGTATTCAGGAATATCTTCGGACATGGATACCACAAAATCCAGCCCTTTTTCCGTAATTCTTCTGATATGACTGTCCTTTACATAATCCAGCATATTCTTAAAATGGAAACGCTGTGGATCCAATGTAAACTTACCGGCCTCCAGCTTGGAGAAATCCAGAATATTGTTTATGATCATTCCCATGTTCTCACAACAGCGTTCCATCAAATGCAGATTTTTTAACTTGCCGGAATCCGTTTCCACTTCCAGCAGTTCTCTCACATTGCCCAAAATACCATTCACCGGAGTCCGCAATTCATGGGTGACATTGGCCACAAACTCCGATTTCACTTTCATGGCCTCCTCGGCCTCATATCTTACCTTGGCAACTTCTTTGCTTAAAAACTCTTTTTCCAATATGTCGTTGGCCATACAGAACAGCCCGTCACCGCTTCGCACAATCCTAGCCTCCACTGGGAAGCAAGTCTGGTTTTTCCGGTACGCCGACATATTCTCCGCATCCGGCCCCAAATTATATTCTGTGGAAAAACCCTCTTCCGTCCTCGCAAAAATCATCGGGAAAATATCACTGATATGTATATGATCCGTTATTTCTCCATATCCCAGCTTTTCCCTTGCCTCGGCATTCGCGTAGATCAGAATTCCCTTTTCGTCAAACACGAGAACCATCTCCAGCGCATGTTCTACAAGGGATGAAAGAAACTCCTTTTTTTCCATTATTCCATCCCCCGGATCTTCTCCATCTGTTTTATACGAATGTAAACATCTTGATTACTTCTACGATATTAAAGAAATCTTCCTTTGCCAGTTCAAAGCATTCCAATACATCCGGTGCGAACTGGCCGCATTCTCCGTTCATGATCATGTCATAAGCCACATTATTTGCATAAGCGCCTTTGTATACTCTGTTGCTTACAAGCGCATCATATACGTCCGCAATAGCCACTACTTGTGCGCACAAAGGAATCTCATCCCCCACCAGCTGATCCGGATATCCCTTGCCATCCCATCTTTCATGGTGATGACGGCAGATATCATAGCAATACTGGAAGAATTCATCGTCCTCCTCTTCATTCTGACGGAAATTCTTGAGAATCTCACAACCGATCGTAGTATGCTCCTTCATCGTCTCGAACTCTTCTTCCGTCAAGCGTCCCGGTTTTAACAGGATGGCATCCGAAATGCCGATCTTTCCGATATCATGCAAAGCTGCCGCTCTGGCGATCTGGTCGATCTTTTCCGGCGTCAATCCGTATTTCGGGAAATATTTTGCCATATATTTTAATAATATTCTTGTAAAATATTTGATGCGTTTAATATGATCTCCTGTCTCCAGGCTTCTGAATTCCACTACTGCGCTCAAAGCGTCGATCATGAACTCGTTGTTTTTCCTGCTCTTGCTTTCCTGGGCAAGAATCTTTTCTTCCTGCTCTTTCAGCTTCTGTTCCATATTGATCTTATTCTGGTACAGTTCAATAATATTGCTGCTTCTTCTCATAACGATATGAGGATAGAAAGGTTTATGCATTACATCGGCAACTCCATAATTGTAAGCCCTTCCCTCGCTGGACGCAACGGATTCCCCTGTAATCAGTATAACGGGGATTTTATTCAACAGGTCGTTCTCCTTCATATACTCTAAAACGCCAAACCCATCCAGTATAGGCATAACGACATCAAGACAGATCAGTACGATATTGTCGTTTTCTTTCAGCCGCTCGATCGCTTCCTGTCCGTTCGGAGCTTCTATAATGTCATAATCATCGCGGAAAATCTCTCCAAGTATCACTCTGTTAACTTCTTCATCATCAACAATCAATATTTGCTGCCTGTTCATATTTCTCCCTCTTTTCAATATATTTTCCGGCACTGCGCACCAATCATAATAAGCCTAACATTTTTCAACATAAATGTCAAAGATTTTTGTAATATTGAGACACAAATTGAGACACAAATTAAGGCATAACAATTATATTGCGCCAGCCTTACAAAAATGCCAAAATAAACCATCTGCACTTTTGATCGCCTGCATTACGGACGGGTATTTCTGGAGCATATTCGCATCGATGATCGGCGTTGTCTGCGTCAACTTCCTGTTTACCTATCCCTACTGGGCGTTAAACTTCACACTGGCAGATTATCCTGTTACTTTTATCGGCATGCTCGCCATTTTCTTTATCACCAGCGCTGCCGCCACCCATATGAAACAACAAATGGAGATACCAGCCGAACGGGAACGGCTTCTGGCGGAAGCGGAAAAAGAAAAAATGCGCGCTGATCTTCTCCGCGCCATCTCCCACGATCTGCGACCCCCTGACAAGTATCATCGGCTCCGGCGCATCTTATTTGGAAAACGATCATTTCCGCCCGCACCCAGGAGCAGGAAAAAGTACTCGCTCTTGACTGCGGCGCAGACGATTATATTACCAGGCCTTTCGCTTCTTCCGAACTGATGGCCCGCAGTTCCGGCAAAGTGATCACCTATGATTCCATTATTTCTAATGTATGGGCCCTATGCCGACGATAATAACCGTATGCTGGAAGAACAGGACGGTTGATGCGCGTTCGCATTCCGTCCTATTCTTCCTTGATTCCTTTATTTTTTTATCCTTTTATTTCCGCAACTTCATAACCGGCCTCTGTTACCGCATTTTTGAGTTCCTCTTCCGGCACCTCCTGGTTCAGAACGATCCGCGCGCTCTTTTCTTCCAGGCTCATCTCCACGGAGGCAACGCCTTCCACCGCTTCCAAAGCTTTCTGCACCCTTCCCGTGCAATGTCCGCAGGACATCCCTTCCACGATCATTGTTTTTGTCATCTTTTTTTCCTCCTTTATGATATGATTGTTATCTGGTTCCTCTTTCCGCTCCGCTTCTTTCCCTCTCTCTTTCGCGGCTTCCTTAAACCTCCGCAGACGAAGGGCATTCGCCACCACGCATACGCTGCTTAAACTCATCGCCGCAGCGCCGAACATGGGGTTCAGCTTTATGCCGAAAAACGGATATAAAGCTCCTGCTGCCAAAGGTATACCTATACTGTTATAGAAAAATGCCCAAAACAGATTTTCCTTAATATTTCTGATCACTGCCTTGCTCAACCGGATCGCCGTAACCGCATCCCGCAGATCGCTTTTCATCAGTATGATATCCGCGCTTTCCATGGCCACATCCGTTCCGGCCCCGATGGCAATCCCTACATCCGCACTTGCCAGCGCCGGGGCGTCGTTGATGCCGTCGCCGATCATAGCCACCTTTTTCCCCTCTTCCTTCAGCATCCGGATCTTTTCTTCTTTTTCTCCCGGCAGCACCTCCGCAATCACTTCCGCAATTCCCAGCTTTTTCCTGACAGCTTCCGCTGTTTTCCGGTTATCCCCTGTCAGCATAATCGTTTGGATATGCATTTGCTGCAACTGCCGGATCGCCTCAGCCGACGAGTCTTTTATCGTATCCGCCACCGCTATAACTGCCATGAAGCGAACCTCTTCCTTTTCCCCCGCCTTACCGGCTTCCGACCGGCCGAACAGAAGAGGAGTTTTTCCTTCCTCCGCCAGACGTTCCATCGTGCGTACCTGTTCTTCCGTAAAACGCGCCGCCTTTTCTTCCAAAAATTTCCTGTTTCCGGCATAATACAGGACATCTCCGATCCTTCCCTGTATCCCTTTCCCGAATATCGCCTGAAATTCCCTGACCTCAGGCAGTTTGAGCCCGAGTTCCCCGGCATACCCTACCACCGCATCGGCCAGAGGGTGTTCGCTTGGTTTCTCCAACGCCGCCGCCAGAACCACTGCTTCTTCTTCCTTCCACTCCTCACCATAAACGATCACATCGGTCACACGGGGTTTCCCTTCCGTAACCGTTCCGGTCTTATCCAGCACTACCGTATCTACGCCTCTGGCTTCCTGCAAGGCTTCTCCTGATTTGATCAGCACGCCGTATTTCGCACCTACGCCCGTTCCTACCATGATCGCCACCGGGGTCGCCAGGCCGAGAGCGCAAGGACAGGAGATCACCAGCACCGCAATTCCTACCGACATGGCAAACTCAAACCCTGAGCCGCTTACGAGCCATATCGCTGCCGCCAGAAAAGCGATTCCGATCACCACCGGCACGAATACGCCCGCGATCTTATCCGCCAGCCTGGCAATCGGCGCCTTCGATGCGCCCGCTTCCTCCACCAACCGGATGATCTGGGAGAGCGTCGTATCCTCTCCTACTTTTTCCGCACGGCACTTCAGCGCCCCCGCCTTATTCACCGTAGCGGATACCACCTGGTCGCCCGCCTTCTTTTCCACCGGTATGCTTTCTCCCGTAATAGCCGATTCATCCACGCTGGAATTCCCTTCCAGCACCACTCCGTCCACCGGCACAAGGCTTCCCGGCTTCACGAGGAAAACATCTCCCTTTTCCACATCTTCCGTAGGAATCTGCTCCTCGGAACCGTCCTCCCTGAGTACGATTGCCGTTTTCGGCGACAGATCCATCAGTTTCGTGATCGCCGCGCTTGTTTTTCCCTTTGATTTCGTCTCCAGATATTTTCCTACCGTAATCAACGTCAAAATCGTTCCTGCGGACTCAAAATAAATATCCATCGCATACTGTTCCACCAGAGCAGTATTCCCATGACCCAGCCCGTAACCGATCCGGAAAATAGCAAAGCACCCATAAACAACAGCCGCCGATGCCCCGATCGCAATCAGACTGTCCATATTCGGGCTTCCCCTGAATAAAGTCTTAAAGCCAACTTTAAAATATTTCTGATTCACATACAATATGGGCAGAAGCAGCAAAAACTGGGAAAACGCAAACGCCACCGCGTTTTCATTTCCATGAAAAGCAGCCCTGATAAAACCGGGAACGGGCAGTCCGAACCATTCGTAAAACATATGATGCATGGAAATATACATCAACGGAATCAGAAAGCCTGCCGAAATCCCCAGCCGCCACCGCATGGCCCTTTCCTCATCCTCCGCCTTTTTCTTCAGCACATCTTCCCCAGCATCCCTTTGCGCCTCTTTTTTCGTCCTTTTTTTATCCGCCCCGTAACCGGCTTTTTCCACCGCCTCTATAATCTCCTGTTCCGTCGCCGAACCTTCCACATTCATAGAATTCGTCAACAGACTGACCGAACAGGATGTCACGCCCGGCACCTTTGCCACCGCCTTTTCCACATGAGCGCTGCAAGCAGCGCAGCTCATTCCCGTCACCGTATATTGTTCCATACACGCCTCCTTTCTTCCCGCTTCCGTTTATTTCATCAGCTTTTGCAAAGTCTCCACCAGCTCATCGATTGTTTCGTCCCTGCCTTCCTTAATATCCGCCACCACACAACCCCTGATATGATTTGCAAGCAATACCTTATTAAAACTATTCAGCGCCGCATTCGCCGCCGCCACCTGAACAAGAATATCCGTACAATACCTGCCTTCCTCCACCATCCCCCTGATCCCCCGTATCTGCCCCTCAATACGATTCAAACGGTGAATCAAGTCCTTATACTCTTTCTCCTGCCGTTCCTTCATTTTATACCCATCGCCTTTTTCCATCCGTTCCTCCCCCACAATATATCATTTCTAATTCCAACTCCAATATTCAAACCTCCTGTCTCACCATTCCTTTTTTAATATATACCCCTATGGGGTATATGTCAAGCAAAAAAAATATGAAAGTCCGGAGATAGAAACCACTTTTCACAACATTGCATAAGCTGGCGGATGGCGCGGCATGACTGAGACTGGGCAGGGAAGGCGGACAAGAGGAGCAGTGGGGGCGGGCGTTTTTTGCTGTTGCGTGCAATCAGGAATTTCATTTATGAAATGGTTCAAAATCCCAGGGGGAAATTGCCAAGGAGGGCAATTTCAGGAAACATAAGGCATGGATGCCTTTTGTTTCCGCCCCGGCCCGTTTCCACAACAACCGCCCATTTCATTAATGAAATCTGATTGGAAGCCCCAGCAAAAAACGCCCGCCCCCGCCGCTCCTCTTGCCCGCCTTCCCTGCCCAGTCTCAGTCATGCCGTGCCATCCACCCTCCTCACAACTCCCTTCATTCTCACTTCATGGCCCGCATAGCATTCAAAATCGCAATCACCGCCACCCCTACGTCAGCAAATACGGCCGCCCACATGGACGCAGCTCCTAAAGCCGCCAACAACAATACCAGCACTTTCACTCCTATGGCAAAAACGATATTCTGCTTTACGATTCCAAGGGTCTTTTGGGAAATCTGCATCGCCTTCGCGATCTTAGACGGTTCGTCCGTCATAATTACCACGTCTGCCGCTTCTATCGCCGCGTCGGAACCGAGTCCCCCCATCGCCACGCCGATATCGGCCCTCGCCAGTACGGGAGCATCATTTATACCGTCACCCACGAAAACTAATTTTCCTTTTTCCGATTTCGATGCCAGCAGTTTTTCCACCTGCTCCACTTTATCTCCGGGGAGAAGTTCCGCATACACTTCCGTAATGCCCAGTTCCCCGGCTATGCTGTCCGCCGTTTTTTTCCGGTCTCCGGTCAGCATCACTATATTTTTCATGCCGGCAGCCTTGAAACCGTCCACCGCCGTTTTCGCATCCTCTTTGATCTCGTCCGCGATCACAATGTAGCCCAGATATTTCTGTTCTTTTGCCACGTGGACGATAGTACCCGCTTCTTCCGGCGACTTTCCTTCCACATTCCTGCTTTTCATCAATTTGTCGTTCCCCGCCAGAACGCGCTGTCCGTCCAAAACGGCGCAAATGCCGTGCCCTGCCGTCTCTTCCACATCTTTTATCCGGGAATCGTCAATCTCTTTTCCATATGCCCTCACAAGGGACTTGGAAATGGGATGGTTGGAAAAGCTTTCCGCATATGCCGCCGTTTCCAATACTTCCTCTTCCGTGCTTCCCTCCGCCGGAACGATCTTCCTCACGCCGAACACTCCCTTAGTGAGAGTCCCTGTCTTATCCATAACGATCATTTCCGCATCCGCAAGAGCTTCCAGGTAATTGCTGCCTTTGATTAAAATACCCGCTCTGCTGGCTCCTCCCAGGCCGCCGAAAAAGCTTAACGGGATGCTGATCACCAGCGCACATGGACAGGAAATAACAAGAAAACTCAACGCCCGGTATATCCAGTCCGCCCAGCCGCCTCCCGTGACCAAAGGAGGAACCAATGCCAGAAGCGCAGCAAGCCCTACCACCACCGGGGTATAATATCTGGCAAACTTGGTAATAAAATGCTCCGCTTCCGATTTTTTGCTTCCTGCGTTTTCCACCAAATCCAGTATTTTCGCCACTGTAGATTCTCCGAATCCCTTCGATACCTGAACCTCCAGTACGCCGGAAAGATTTACACAGCCGCTGATGACATCTTCGCCTTCCGCCACATCCCTTGGCAGACTTTCCCCGGTAAGAGCCATGGTATCCAGGGAAGAGGTTCCCTTGACCACTTTTCCGTCCAGCGGTATTCTTTCTCCGGGTTTGACCAGTATCGTCTCACCGATCTCCACTTCTTCCGGCCCTACCTCCACTGCGGTGCCGTCTCTGATCACATTGGCATAATCCGGCCGGATATCCATCAAGTCGGCGATGGACTTCCTGGATCTGTTCACCGCATAAGACTGGAAACATTCCCCCACCTGGTAAAAAAGCATCACCGCTACGGCTTCCGCATATTCTCCTACAAAAAAAGCCCCTGCGGTAGCAATCGTCATAAGAAAATTTTCATCAAAAATCTGCCCTTGCCCGATATTTTTTACCGCTTTCTTCACCACATCTCCGCCTATAATGACATAGGCTGCCAGAAATACGCCCAGAGACGCGCTTATGTTCCAGGAACCGAATTCCCAATAAGGCGCAAAGCGGGAAGATAATACTGCCGCCAAATATACCGCGGCTCCTGCGCCCACCCGTTTGATTCTTCTTTTTAACTTCTTACTCATTTTTCCACCACTTCCACATCCGGCTCATATTTTTTTACGACCTTCTTAATTTCCTTTGTAATTTTATCCGCCTTCGCGTCGTCCACTTCTATCGTCAGCTTCTGCGTCAGAAATGTCACCGTGCTTTTCGTCACGCCTTCCAGTTTTCCTACCGCCGCTTCAATCTCCCCTGCGCAATGCGCGCAATCCAAGTCCTCCAGGATATAAGTTTTCTTCATTTTCTTTTCCTCCTTCATTTTCATTTTTCTTTTTACTCATCTTCTTCAATGTGATCCAGTCCCTGTCTTAAAATCGTCTTAATATGACCATCCGCAAGGGAATAGAACACAGTCTTCCCCTCCCGCCTGTTACGCACCAGATCCATTTGTTTCAACGTCCGAAGCTGATGGGAAATTGCCGACTGCGTCATGTTCAACGTCTGTGCCAGATCACAAACGCACATCTCACCGCACATCAGCACATACAACATTTTAATCCTTGTAGAATCCGCAAATACCTTAAAAAAATCCGCCAGATCATAGAGCTTATCTTCCTCCGGCATCTGTTCATTCACTTTTTTTACCGCATCCTCATGCACATGAATGTATTCGCATTTCTCTATCTGCTCTTCCTTACGCTTCATAACCATCCTCCCTGTAAATATCTTCCCACCCCTTCTCACTATTTATATATGAACATCTGCTCATATGTTCATTATATCACTCTCCCCACAGATGTCAACACGATTTTTTTCTTTTTCCACCGAAAACTTCCCCACTATATCTTTTTTCACACACAAAAACAGGCATCAACAAATATCCCTACCCTTGTCAACGCCTGTTCTCCTATTCTCACGGAAATCAATTTTTATAAGCGCCCTGACGGACGAAGCAAAACAGTGCCGGAGTTACCGGAAAGGGGACTGGCTGGGGATGGTTTTCTGCTGTTGCGTACAATCAGCCATTTCACTTATGAAATGGTCAATAACCAGAGAAAATTGCCACGGAGGGCAATTTTAGGAAGCATAGGCATGGATGCCGTCGCTTCCGGCTCGTCCGGTTAGATACCATAATCCATTTCATTAGTGAAATCTGATTGGAAGCTCCAGCAGAAAACCGTCCCCCGCCAGTCCCCTTTCCGGCAATCCTGACCTCGTTTTACCCCATCCCTCAGGGTGCTTATAAAAATTGATTTCCGTGCTTCATTCCTGTTTTTTACTCAGAATGTCCTTTTTTATGTACGATCCGAAAACGTAAACTGTGTCAGCATGGCCTGTAAAGTCTGTGCATGCGCCGCAAGCTCCTGGCTGGTGGCTGAGCTTTCCTGAGCCGCCGCAGAGTTGCTTTCCACGACGCCGGAAATCACTTCTATCCCTTCATTGATTTCGTTGACCGCCTGTGCCTGGTTTTCGCATTCCTCTCTTACAATTCCGTTGAGTTCCACCACTTTCTTTATTCCATCGTTTACGGCGTAAAAAGCTTCTGCCGTCGTTCTGGCGATACCATTCCCGCTTTCCACTTCGCCAATGGATTTCTGAATCAATTCCCGCGTATTGGTTGCCGCTTCCGCCGACTGACCCGCCAGTTTTCCGATCTCACTGGCAACTACGGCAAAACCTTTCCCCGCTTCTCCTGCCCTTGCCGCCTCGATGGAAGCATTTAACGCAAGAAGATTCGTCTGTTCCGCGATCTCTTCGATCGTCCCGATGATGGATTCGATTTCTTTTGATGTCTGGGAAATAATGTCCATCTCACTCATCATCCGATCCATCTGCGCATTTCCGATCTCCGCCTGTGCTTTTACTTCACCGGCATAATTGCTGGCTTCTTCAGCATGTTTTGCACCGTTCGATGCCTTCTCCCCCATATCGCTGACCATCGCCGCAATCTGCTGTACGCTTTCTGCCTGTTCCGCCGAACCTTCCGCCAATGACTGCGCCGACACCGCCATCTGTTCCGACGCAGCGCTTACTTGCTGGGATGTTTTGGAAATATTGGAAATCGTGGAACCCAATTCGTGCTTAATTTCTCTCATGGAATCCAGAATCGACTTAAAATCCCCTCTGTATTTATCTTTCTGATAAGAAGTAACGTCAAAGTTTCCACCTGCCATTTTTTCCAATATCGCGCTTTCATCGCGGATAATCGCCACCAGATTGCCCATAAATTCCCTGATATAATCCGATAATCTTCCAAACTCGTCTTCTGCCTCGTATTCCAATCGGGTATCCAGATTTCCTTCCTGAATCCCTTTCATGGCTTTTGCAATCTCTCTCAATGGCGTTATAACGATTGTCCTCACTGCCACCGAAACTGTACTGCCCACCATAATTGCCCCTATAGCGCAAAGCAGCATGATAACCATGGAAAACCAATAAGTACTCTCTACCTTTCTGGCAGCAGCACTGCCCCCGGCCGAATTGTATTCCACCATGGCTGCCATGGCTTCGTTAAAGCTTTTATAATATTCTTCCGCCTGGCCCGCCATCAATTCCCCTGCCCGGGCAGATTCCCCCGCCTGGCTCAGTTCCATGATCTGTTCGCTTACTTCCAAATAGGTCGCCCATTCCTTTTTTGCCTCTTCCAGCAGTTTCCGATCCTCCGCTTTTTTCATATAACTTTCATACAGCGCTGTCCGTTCGTCGATCTCCGCCAGAAGTTGTTCCATTTCTTTTTCGTAATTCTTCCTCGTTTCCTCCGATCCTGAAACGATATGTCCATACTGGAGAATCCTGAAATCCGCAGTCAGTCCTTTCAAATCTTCCGCTAAAATAGCGGAAGGCATCCAATTTCCCGTAATGCTTCCGGCCTGTGCTTTCACCATCCATAGGCCCACAGCAGCAAAAACGGCAATCAGTATCATTCCAACAATAAAGATTTTTGATAAAGCGGACAATTTTTTCTTCATCGGCACATCCCTCAGTTTTTTCACCGCCGGATGATCTGCTGCTAATTCCTTTGCCATTTCATTTATCTCGTTCTTCTTCATGCTGGTTTTTCCTCCTGTCTTCTCTTACACTAACCCACGCCGCCCCCCGGCAGTACAAACCATCCACAAGAAGAATGCCCTCATTTTGGGCATTCTTTCAAACATTTAGAAACTCTAAGGCTGCGTCCTTCGCAGCCTTAGTGTTCCTTAATGTTTTTCTCACCCTTCCCACAATTTCTCCGGATATAATCCCTCATCCTTCATCTTTTTAATAGCGTTCACCACCGTCTGTTTATCCTCTTTATAAGTCACCCCATACCATCTGTCATAAGATTTCAGCACGCTTACCGTCGCTTTTCCTTCTTCCACCAGACCGTTTACCACGCTCGGAAGGAAATATTCACATTTCAACGGATTTTCCCGCAGCCCTTTTTCCAGAAACGGAGCAAATCCCGCTTCCAGCTCCTTCATAAATCCTTCCGTAAATCCCCACAAATTCATGGAAACAATGCTCCCCTCCGGAATCGTATGCCATGTCTTTCCCTCGTCTTCCGTATATGCCGTTTCCTCTCCCCGTTTTTCAATGCGCGTTCTCTCGGTAATCCCCGATAAATGCCCGTCCGCATCCACCGTACAGACGCCCCTTGCCACATGCCCGTTTTCCGTCAACGTATTCTCAAGCACATACCCTACCATGGTATAATCATACTTGCCCTCTTTGCCAGCTTCGCCGCTTCTGTCAGCGGTAAGATAATCATAAATTTGGGAAAAAGCGCTTCTTCCGTAATAATCGTCCGCATTGATAACAACAAAAGGCCCATCCACCTGTTTCCTTGCGCTCAGCACTGCATGACCGGTTCCCCACGGCTTCTTCCGTCCCTCCGGCATCTGAAAACCGGCAGGAAGGTCAGCCGTATCCTGAAATACATATTCTACCTGCATGACCTTGGAAATCCTGTCCCCTATCACTTCCTTAAAATCTGCTTCGTTTTCTCTTTTTAATATGAAAATTACTTTCTCAAACCCTGCCTTTACCGCGTCATATAAGGAAAAATCCATAATAATATGCCCTTGTTCATCCACAGGGTCAATCTGTTTCAGTCCCCCGTAGCGGCTCCCCATCCCTGCAGCCATAATGATTAAAACCGGTTTCTTCATTTCTCTTCCTCCTTCATTTTTCACCTTATTTCCATCCGTTTTTCAAATGTGCATTTTCGTAAAAAGTGTGCTTTCTTTTCCCCGGCACATCGTATATACTTGAATTATATCTTGTTGTTATTTTTTTCCGGGTAAACTGCACTATTATCCATTATAAATCGTAAAAAAAAAAAAGCTTTGTACTATTGTTCATCTTATTCGACAAATGCCATGCTTCCGTCGCTCTGAACGCATCCGTATGATAATTAGGAGGGGAATTATGTCTCACGAAAATATTACGTTAAAAAAAGAACTGCTCATCGATAATATTGTATTTATCCGCTCTTTTGAATCTATGAACGATTTTATACCGGAAGAAGAATGTTATCATTTCTGGACGTTTTTATACGTAGATAAAGGAACGATCAACGTTGCCGCCAGTTCCGGCGTACATACGCTGAACAAAGACGAGATCGTTTTCTATCCTCCGGGCGAACCGCATCATATCCATATCAACAGCGAAATTTCTCCCAGCCTCATTTCTATAGGGCTGGAATGCACTTCCGCAGCCATGGATTTTTTCGGGAATAAAATATTGGAAATAGGTCCGTCAGAGCGCACGCTCCTTGGAAATATCATAAAGGAAGCCCGTCTTTCCTACTCCTCCCGTTTTGATGACCCGCTTAGCACAAAGCTAGTCCGCCGTCAGGACACTTCGGTTCCCTTCGGCTCCGAACAGCTGGTTCATATCTATTTGCAGCAGCTTCTAATACAGTTGATCCGCAACAACAGTGCGGACAGCACGTTTGCCACCATTCCAAAATCTGCCCGTAAACGGGGAGAGGACGAACTTTTTTACAAAATTATCTCTTATATGGAGGAGCATATCCACGAGCATTTATCGATTCCCCAAATCTGCAAGGACAACCTGATTGACCGTTCCCTTTTGCAACAAGTTTTCCGCGACAATACGGGCTATGGGATCATCGACTATTTTTCCCTGATGAAAATCAATGCTGCCAAACGGCTGATCCGGGATGGCGAAATGAATTTTTCCCAGATTGCAGATCATCTGGGCTATAATTCCATTCATTATTTTTCCAGGCAGTTCAAAAAACTTGTTCGGATGACTCCTTCGGAATATGCGGCTTCCATCCGCCAGGCTGCAAAACCGCATGGATCCCGTCATCGCCCTGTCAGGTAATAACCCAGTTTAATTTCCATCAGATCCGTTCCTCCCCGATGCAGGATCTCCATCAGCATCTGCGCCGCCATTTCCCCGCTCTTTTCATAGGAATAATGCACCGTAGGAAGAGGCGGATCCATGACATTCGCCAGATCGGAATCCCCCTGCCCCGCCACCATGATCTGTTCCGGAACCTTCACGCCCCTTTCGCGCAAATATTTTACTGCGCCGGCCGCCATCGTATCGGTAGCACAGACGATTCCGTCCAGGTCTTTGCATTTTTCCAACAGTTCTCCCGCCTTTTCATAGCCGGAAGAAACAGTAAAGGCAGCGATCACATAATTTTCCGCCAATTCCTCCGCGCCTTTATCGCGCACGGCATCCCGAAATCCTTTGTACCGTTGTTCCCCCACCGCTTTGTCCTGGAAAACAGCCCCGATGTAGCCCAGCTTTTTTCTTCCTTTTTCCAGCATCATGCCGGAAAGGTCATAAGATGCATGGTAATCATCATGATAAACACAACAACAGCCGGAAAGCTGCTGGCCGACAACTACCGTCGGAACGGACATATTTTTCAATGTTTTTTTATGCTCCGCCGTCAAAACGGTAGCCACCAGCACCACGCCGTCCACCTGTTTATCCCGGAAGGTGTCCAAATACTCCAGCTCCTTCTTCGGATCATTCTGCGTAACAGCAAGAAGCATCTGATATCCATTCGTATTTAATATGGAAAGAATTCCTTCCACCACTCTTCCGATGGACGCGGATGCTATCTTCGGCACGATCACGCCGACCAGTTTTGTTTTCTTTGTACGCAGTGTCTGCGCCTGTACCGAAGGGCGGTAGCCCGTTTCCTCCACCACTCTGCGAATCCGCTCCTTCTTCTCTTCCGAAATATATCCATTGTTAAAGTAGCGGGAAACCGCTGCGCTGGACACTCCCGCCCGTTTCGCAATTTCTGCAATATTCATTTCTCACCCTATTTTTGAGCGGCTTCTCTGCCCAAAGCCAAATGGGGAAGCCAATTTAGCTCTCTAATTTGACTTCCCGGTTTGTAAATGCCATACAAATTTTACACTTTCTTTAAATAATAAAAGCCATAGCCCGGTATATCTACTCCTGCAGCTTTCCGTTTTTCTCCTGAAACCAGATCCACATAATCGCCGTCCGTTTCATTGATCCATGCCGTTTTATCGAATTCGCTGAAGTTGAACAAACCAATTATCTTTTCTCCATCTAAGTACCGGCCAATGCATAATACGGAAGAATCCCACGTCTCGATCGTCCACGTATCCGCGGTGGACATAAATACCTTTTCTTCTTTTCTGATTTTTTCCAGCCGTTCCAGTCCATGGAAGATCTTCGCCTCCACCGTATCCGGCTTTGAAATATTTTCCACCTGCTTCCAGTTCATCGCTCCGCGGTGGATATACCTGGAATCCGCCGCTTTATCAGGATCTTCTTTATAGGTATAATCATTGACCTGCCCGATCTCATCGCCGCCGTACAGCACGGGAATCCCTGACTGCATAAACATATAGGCATGGAGCGTGATGTCCATTCGAACTGCCTTTTCCATCGCTTTTTCGTCCTGCTCAAATCCGGCCTTTTCCACGCCGCACATGGAAGCGGTCGTTCCGCAGAACCTGGCGTCACCGGTAATCGGATCCGCATTATACAGTTCTCCTCTGCTGTTGCTGTCCCCGGCATAGCCCTGGAAGTAATCGTTCAAATACTTTTTATGGGATCTCTCCCCGATTCCTTCCGTCATCAGAGTTCCGTAATCCAAGCCCCAGCCAATGTCGTCATGGCAGCGGAGGTAATTTAAAAATACATAATCTTTCGGCAGGGAATTCACAATATCGAGCTGTTTTTTCAAAAGCCGCACATCCCTCGTCGCCACCGTATGCCATGTAGTGGCCATAGTGGTTACGTTATAAAGCATATGGCATTCCGGTTTTTCCACCGTGCCGAAATACGGAACTACCTTTTCCGGCTCCATCACCACTTCGCCCAGCAGAAGGATGCCAGGACACACGATCTCGCCGATCATGCGCATCATGCGCACAATCGTATGAACCTGTGGAAGATTGCGGCAGGAAGTATTCAGTTCCTTCCATATATAAGGTACGGCATCAATCCTTATGATATCGATACCCTGGTTGGCCAGATAAAGGAAATTATACATCATTTCGTTAAAAACCCTTGGGTTTTTATAATTCAGATCCCACTGGTAAGGATAAAAAGTCGTCATAACAAACTTTCCTTCCTCTGCCAGCCAAGTGAAATTCCCTGGAGCGGTAGTCGGGAAGACCTGGGGTACCGTCTGCTCATAGAGAGACGGAATATAGGAATTGTCAAAAAAGAAATAGCGGCTCATATATTCCCCGTCCCCCTGCCGGGCTTTTTTCGCCCACTCATGGTCTTCGGAAGTATGGTTCATTACGAAATCCATGCAGACATTGACGCCTTTTTTGTGGCAGGCTTCCGTCAAGTCAGCCAGGTCTTCCATCGTCCCCAGTTCCCTTTGCACCTTTCGGAAATCTGACACGGCATAACCGCCGTCGGACCTCCCCTTCGGTGTCTCCAGGAAAGGCATCAGGTGTATGTAATTCACGTTACATTGTTCGATGTAATCCAGTTTTGACTGCACGCCTTTCATGTTGCCCGCAAAATTATCGATATAAAACATCATCCCGAGCATATCATTTCGTTTATACCAATCCGGATGTGCTTCCCTTTTTTTGTCCTGCGCCTTCAGGGTCTTATTCCGTTCCTGATAAAAAACTTCCATTTTGTCGCACAGTTCGGCAAACATAGAACCGTTGTCATACAGTTCCATGTACAGCCACCTCAGTTCGTCGAAATGTTTCTGAAACCGGTTTTCGTAAGTCTTCTTTGCAGCGTCCGCTTTCACCCTATTTTCCTCCTTGCAATAAATTTCCGCTTTTATGCTTCTACGGTAAGCAATTTTTCCATTTTACCTGTCTTTCCGTACTTTATTACTTGGACTTCCGTATAATCATCGCTGTTTGTCAACAGCACCGCCGTCGTCGTGCTATACCCGGCCGCTTTGATTTTTTCCATATCAAAGCTTATCAGCTTCTGTCCGGCTTTTACCTTATCCCCTTCCGAAACAAAGAGTTCAAAACCGTCGCCCTTCATATTTACCGTGTCCACTCCTACATGAATCAGAACTTCCATCCCGCCCGGCCCGGTAATGCCGATTGCATGAAAAGTATCTGCCACAGAAGAAATCTCCCCGTCAAAAGGCGCAACCACCTCCGACTCCACAGGCTCAATCCCAACGCCGTCGCCGAGCACGCCTGATGCAAATGTGCCGTCTGGAATCTCTTCCCGCTGAATCACATTTCCCTTTACAGGGGCAAATACAATCTTTTCACCGCTTTCAGCCGTCAATGCGCCCGCAGCGCCGCCCGCCATACCGCATATAAGCGGCTTGGTAAATCTCAGGTTCACACCAAAAATCGCCGGTTCCGTAATACCCAAAGCTGCCGATAAGGAAGAAGGAATTGCCACGGATTTTGTTTTCAGCTTTCGCGCCTTTAATCCAACCGCCAGACATGCCGCGCCCTGCGCAAAGTTTGCCGCCGAAGCAATCGGCATCCAGATATTCTGTCCGTCCGCTGCGGAAAGCATTCCCGCTTCAATTACATTATACATGTGATGGATGCCGCATACAACTGTTAATGGATATAAAGCCCCCATAATCATAGCGCCAATGCCATGTCCTACCGTGATAATCCAGCCCGCAAAATCCAGCACGTAAGTCTCCGCCATTGAGAACACGGGGCCGATTATGCCCAAGGTAAGAAATGCCGTAATCAGTACCGTACAGAGAGGCGTTACAAACAGATCGATCATCTCCGGGACATGTTTATGCAGCCATTTTTCGATCCTGCACATCAGCCAGACCGCAATAACCACGGGAATGACATGCCCCTGATACCCTACCTGCCGGATCGGGAAGCCAAGCAGCCGCCATACCGGAATGTCCGCCGCATCCATGGATCCTACCGACCATGCATTGATCAGGCTGGGATGAATCATAATCATGCCGATAACCGCGCCAAGGAAAATATTTCCTCCGAATACTCTGGTTGCCGATACGGCAATCAATACCGGCAGGAATGTAAAAGCCGTATTCGCCATCAGGTCGAGAATGCCATACCAATCGCTTCCTGCAAAACTCGGGATCGCCTTCCCCAGCGCTTCCACTAGTCCCATCATAAGTCCGGACGCCACAATCGCGGGGAGAATCGGGACAAATACATCCCCCAGCGCCTTGATCATCCGCTTCATCACCGGCTGCTTTTACCTCTTCTTTGGTTGCCGCCGTCATGCCTCTGACTTTTAAAAATTCATCATATACTTTATTGACTGTTCCTGTTCCGATAATCAGCTGGAGCTGTCCATTATTGCTAAACACACCTTTTACACCGTCAACGTTTTCCAGCTTCTTCATATCAATCTTTCCATTATCGACCGTTACCAGACGCAGTCTGGTGGCACAGTGGGCCGCACTTACCAGATTATCTCTTCCGCCCAGCATTTCATAAATTTCCTTTGCACACTTCCCATAATCCATCGCCATCTTTTACTCCATTTCTGCGCGGCTTTATTGCGCAAAGCCAGTCTGGCTTTCAAGTTTGTGGATGCCGCGCAGACACAAACCTGGTCCTTTCATTCTTTATTGTTATCTGCTTATCAAACGATGTGCCGAAAATGCCTTCCATATCCCGTCTTCTTTTACGGAAGGGCATATTTCATCCGCCAGTTCCTTCAATTCCCGGCTTCCGTTCTCCATGCATATGCCAAGTCCGGCCGCCTCCAACATCTCCCTGTCGTTCATGCTGTCCCCTACCGCTATGGAATCCTCTACCGGAATTCCAAGATGGGCGCATACCCTTCTTACCCCTTTTCCCTTATCAAACTCTCTGTTGACCACTTCCCCGTTCAAAAATCCCTGACGGTTCTTTTCCTGGATACAGAAAAAAAAATCATCGGCCAATACCCTCTCCGGCTCCTCCAGCTGCTCTTCACTTCGGCTCATCACCACGATTTTGTATACCGGTTTTCCCTTATATTCGCTCATAGGGCGGATGTTCAGGCTCTTCTCTATCTGCTCCCGCCACCGCAATAGTTCGCTATTGCCGTTCCCTCCATGGTTTCTTAAAAAATCTTTGAACCCCTCGTCCGTATAGGAGCCGTCCAGACATTCCAGCGTGCGATAGACCCCGTTCTTTTCCAAGACCGCCATCGCCCTTTGCTTCTGTACTTCCGTCATCGGGCAGTCATAGATGACCTCTTCCCCGCACCGTATATACCCTCCCGAACTCGCCACCACTCCGTCAAACCCATATTTCAATAAAGGCATCAGCATGTCGTAATTTCTTCCCGTACACAAAAATACATAATGCCCCCCTTCCCTCGCCTTCCGAACCGCCTTTACCGCAGAATCCGGCGGCTCGTTGCTTCCCGGTTCCGTCAGTGTTCCGTCAATGTCCAGAAAAATAATTTTTCTTTTCATCTTTTACTCCATTCTCTTTTATGTAATCGATTTCATTTTGTAATATTATTATAAAGAATCGTATATTAATTTGTAAATTGACATTTTATATGATTTTTATATTTCATTTTTGTCTATTATGATGAAATCGATTTCATTTCTATTTAAAAAAAGCCACATACCCTCCTGCATGAGCTTAAACCGCTAAAGCAATCCGAAGTACTTCTCACACTAATACCGATACCTTTTCTTCTCCCCAACTAAAAACACAATGCTCACCCCAAGCGCCAGCAGTTCTGCCGCACCAACCCCAAGCCATATCCCATCCATTCCCAAAATCAGGGGAAGAATAAAGATGACGATAACCTGGAATACAAGAGTTCTGCAAAAAGAAATCACTGCCGAAACCACTCCATTTCCCAAAGCGGTAAAAAAAGCGGATGCCCATACATTAACGCCCATCATAATAAAAGAAAGGGCATATAGGCGAAATCCATGGACTGTCAACTCCATCAGCCCTTCGTCGTAACCCGCAAAAATTATCACAAGAGGCACGGCGGTCAGTTCAGCAATTCCAAACATGACAATCCCCGCCCCTGCCATCAGCACAATGCTTTTACGGAACATATTCCGCAGCTCATCGTGATTTCCAGCGCCATAGTGGAACCCGGCTACCGGCGCGCTTCCAATGGCATATCCAAGGAATACCGCCATAAAAATAATATTCACATACATAATAATGCCATAGGCCGCCACCCCGTCCTCTCCTGCCGCCATCATCAACTTAAAATTATACAAAATGCTGACAATACTGACAGAAAGGTTCGTTACCATTTCTGAGGAACCGTTGGCCAATGCTTTCGCCAGAATTCCTTTCTCAAACCTGGCCCTGGCAAGCCGGAGTCTGCTGTCATTCTTCCTGATAAAATAGAAAACCGGCACTACGCCTCCGATCACCTGCCCCGCCGCAGTAGCCAGCGCGGCTCCTGCAAGCCCCCAGGAAAAAACAACGATAAACAGATAATCCAGAATGCCGTTTGCCACGCCGGCGGCCAGCTGTATCTGCAAGTTCAGCCCCGGCTTCTCCGCCGTGATGAAAAAACTCTGAAATACAAACTGCAAAATAAATGCCGGCATAACGCAGAGCAAGATCCTGCCATAAACAACACAATTCTCTAAAAGTTCCCCCTCTGCGCCGAAAGCCAGAGTAATCGGCCGGATCAAAATAAAAACCAGCGCGGACAGAACCGTTCCCAGGCCAAGCGCCACCCATACAAGCATGGAAAAATACTGGTTTGCCAATTCCTCTTTCCCCTCTCCCATTGTTTTCGACACAATAGCGCTTCCGCCGGTACCGATCATAAAACCGATTGTCCCAAGCCCCATTAACAACGGCATAATCAGATTAATCGCGGCAAACGGCGTCTTGCCCACATAATTCGATACAAAAAAGCCATCTACGATCCCGTACACGGACGTACATATGATCATCATCACCGAAGGCATGACAAAGCGAAGCAAGCGTTTATAAGTAAAATGATCCGATAACTGTATTCTCATGGCCAATATCTCCATTATTTTTACATTTTATCCATTTCCATACGAAGCTGGTCGATATATTTCCGTGTAAGATCCAGGAACGCCCGGCACTCTTCGGCATGAAAACCGGCTAACGCCCTGCATTCCGCTTCCATCAGAGGAACTATTTTTTCTCCCGCCAGCTTTTCCCCCTCTTCCGTCAAAAGTATCCTCTTGTTTTTTCTGTTGCCCGGCGCAAGCTCCAGCCGGAGTACTCCCCTTTCCTCCAACTGTTTTAACGTAGAGTTCACCGTCTGTTTGCTGTAAAACCAGTTCTCACAAAGTTCCTTTTGCGTACAGGGCTCTTTGCTGTCTTTTATGGAATACAGCATCCAAAACGCGCTGTCCGATAATCCGCACTTCCTCGCCGCATTATGATATAACCCGTCCATATTCTTCATCAGCTGATTGTACTCCGCCATTTGCGCAATGATAGATTCTTTCATTTTCTGTTCCTCCTGTTTTTTCCTCCTGGTTTTTCCCAAGACAAAACCCCGCATCAGGTACTCGCCTGTCCTTTTGCCCGCGGAAACAAAATAATCCGATTTCGGACAAATGAAATTATAGTCCGAAATCGGATTTATGTCAATCCTTTTATAATCCGTTATAATTATCCCAGCGCCATTTTAAAAATTCCCGGTTAATAAAATCCGGTATGACAATCCTCGGGGGAATCGCCGCCCCGTAATCCATCCGCGCTCTTGTGGACAGATCTATCACGCCTTCCTCCGATATCCTTAAATGCCCTGTGTCAAATAAGGTATGAATATCCGTACGCAGCGCAAATCCATTTGCCACAGTATCCTCGCCATTATATTTAAATGGTTTGATATGCGCGGCTTCCAGAATTTCCGGCATGATAACATTGGTGATTATGCATCTGCCGCATGCCTTCAAAACCTCTTTTCGGAAATTAGCCTGGTTCGGCCGGGATGTACGTGAATACTGCACCCTTTTTCTTTCCACTTCCGATGTAATCTCGGTTGATCGGATCACATCCAGCGCTTTAGATAAAGATTTCTCCCGCGGTGCTGTTTTTATCAGTTCCCTGATCTCATCCAGCAGCAATTCATTGATTTCGTACTTTTCCTCCAAACGGCTGCCGCCCGGTACGCAATCCACATATCCGTAATTTTTCAAAAATAAAAAATATTCTCTGGCAATTCTCATATCGTTGGCACCCTGGCAGCAATCCGGCCATCCGGCCAGGGATATATCCCCCGCACGAAACCAAAGAATAAAGTTAATATAATCCTGCAATTCCGCTTTGCATCCCGAAAGAGGTATAATAATTCTTACCAGTTCTTCCATCGTAAGAAATCCCTGCCCCATTTCCTGCAATTTGCATTCAATCTCCAGCAATAATTTTAACGGATATAATGCCAATCCACCTTCCATCCATCGTTTGCATTCCTCTTCCCCCTGCACCTGCGGATTCGGCAGCTTCAATGTCTGTACCGTGATCGCCGCAAACTCTGCCTGGGATATATCGTGATCCGCTACCCTGCGCCCAAAATCCGTTAATTTAATTTTCCCGGACCGTTCCCCTGGCTCAATCAGGCCAAGCGCCCTCCAATACTGCCCCGAATTCCTGATCAGATTGCGCTCCCCAGTCCTCCTTGCCAGATCCACGCCAATGCTGGTATCTCTTATATCGTTGGACAAATTGACCAGTTCATCGGCAAATTCCCTGGAACTGTATTTCAATCCAAGCGGCTCCAATTTTCTCATCCTGAATAAAACTCCCAGCAAAACAACCGGGTCATTCAATCCCTCTGTACATTGAAGACATGCCCATTTCCATTTAAAATCCGGAAACGGCTTCTCCGGTATGTAATTTTTTTCCAGCATTATTTCATTTCCCCCTTATAGCTGTTAAAAACATCCGCTATTGCAAATCCAAGCAACGGCGGCACTGCATTTCCAATCTGTCTGTACACGGATGAATTATTCCCGGCAAATTCATAATCGAGCGGAAAGCTTTGTACTGCAGCTACTTCCCTGCAGGACATTCTCCTTTGTCCGTTGGGATGCGGCAGTATAACCACACCGCCTTTATTATCCCCGCGCGCAGTAACTGTCGGCGCCGGTTTGCCAGGATCTAATGGCCTATGCCCCAGATAACCGTTAAATTGCAGTTTATATTTGGAATATACGTGGTTGGGCAAATCATTCGGTTCATCCGGGTTCGGAATTGCTGACATAGCCTCTCCCACAGAAACCCAGCGGTTTCTATCATATCTCCCCTCCTTATCATGCGTCGGCACAGGAAAAATATAATCAAAATCCACATCTTCCCGCACACCGATAATAATAACACGTTGTCTCGTCTGGGGCACTCCGTAATCCGCAGCATTCATTACCTCATGCTTTACTTTATATCCGATACCGGCAAAATCTTTCAAAATCATCTCAAAAATTTTTCCCTTATCGAGATTTTTAATTCCTTTCACATTTTCCGCCATAAAAAACTTTGGCTTCTTCTCTCCCACCACCCGGAGCAGCTGCTTATACAGTTCATTTCTTTCATCACCAACATGTCGGTTCATGTTTGCCACCGAAAACCCCTGGCAGGGAAATCCTCCGATTATAATATCGCATTCCGGAATATCTTCCGTTTTAATTTCCGCTATATCCCTGCATACGATATGGTTTCCTATATTATTCCTGTATGTTTCCACGGCATCTTCATACAGGTCGTCCGCCCACACGATTTCATGGCCTGCCATTTTAAATCCCAAATCCAATCCCCCTGCGCCGCTGAACAGCGATACTACTCTCATTCTTCCATTTCCTTTTCTAATCTGATCAGTTCTTCTCCAAGCTTCCTTGCAAACCTGACAGGCACCGCATTGCCAATCTGCCTGTAGCACGAATTCATATTTCCAACAAAATAAAAATCCTCCGGAAAAGTCTGTACGCTTGCGCTCTCACGTATTGTCAGCCTACGATTTCCATTATAATGCGGAATGGCGCAGACTCCTCCTTTCCCATTCCCTCTCGCCAAAATAGTAGGGGAGGGCTTGTCCGGGTTTGTCTCCCTGTGTCCGGTAAAATTCCTGTAAACCACTTTATATGCCGAATAAATATGATTCAGCACATTATTTTCTAAATCCGGATCCGGAAAATGATCAATCGCCTGTTTAATCGATATCCATCGGTTATCCCCATCTTTCGCATAAGCCGGAGCGGGAAATTGAAAAAGCATCTCCTCCCCCAGATCCTTCCTTTGCCCGATAATAATGACGCGCTGTCTCGTCTGCGGCACACCGTAATCCGCCATATTGACCAAATGAACAGCCACTGTATATCCCGCCTCTTCAAAATCAGCAATGATCTGTTCAATCGCCGCACCTTTTCCAATGCTCAGAATTCCTTTTACATTCTCCGCTATAAAAAATGAAGGCTGCTTGCTCTTGATTACTTTATAAAAAAATTTGTACAACTGATTCCTGTCATCATCCAAAACCCGCAGCATATTCGCCTGCGAAAAGCCCTGGCACGGGAATCCTCCGACTACAACATCTGACTTTGGGATATCATCCACATCAATATTGCCGATATCATCACAAATAATATGTTCCCCAATATTTTCCTTATAAGTTGCAACCGCGTCTTTATCAATGTCGTTCGCCCAAATCACTTTATTTCCTGCCTGTATCAAACCGAGATCCAGTCCTCCGGCACCACTGAATAATGACACTATCTTCATTTCATCTACCTCTTGTATCCTGCATACGCCCGTCAAAAATAGCTTCTTCCACCACCTGTATGCATTGGTCTGTATTTTTTAAAATTTCTTCGCCCCAAAAGCGGATAACCGTCCAATCCATAAATAATAATTTTTTATCGATTTCCGCATCCCGTTCCTTGTTTCGTCCAATTTTTTTTATCCAGTAATCCGGGTTCTTTCCCTTTAGCAGCCTCGGTTTCAAGACATCCCAGTCTCTGCCATGCCAGAATTCGCTGTCACAGAAAATCGCAATCCGGTATTTGGTAAGGACAATATCAGGGGTTCCCGGCAGCCGCTTATAATTTTTCCGGTATCTATACCCTTTCTTCCACAAAGCCTTCCTTAAACGCACTTCGATCCCCGTATCCTTCGAACGGATATGGGACATGCATTTGCTTCTTTGTTCCTTCGTCAACGTATCCATATCCAGCCCCCTCAGCATGATTCAGTCTTTACCGCAGCCTTCCTCTTCCCATCCCTTGCAGACATCGATCCATTCCGTAAAACCGGAATGCTCCTCCAGTTCGCCAATCGTCAGTTCAATCGCGCTATTGCTGCTCCCGCAGGCCGGAAAAACAGTATCAAATCTTTTTAGCGAAACATCCAGATAAACCGCAACTCCTTCCTCAATTCCAAAAGGACACACTCCCCCGACCGCATGTCCTACCATCGCTTCCGTTTCATCCTTTGTCAGCATCTTTGCTTTCGTTCCAAACTGCGCTTTATATTTCGGATTGTCTATTTTGGCATCCCCGGCCGCTATGATCAAAATCGCTCTTCCGTCCACCATAAAAGAAAGCGACTTGGCAATCCTCTTTCCTTCACAGCCGAGAGCTGCCGCCGCCAATTCTACCGTAGCGCTGGAAACTTCAAATTCCCTGATCCTGTCCTCCATATGGTATTGCCTGAAATACTCCCTTACCCTTTCTATCGCCATCTTCTTATCCTCCTGTTGCTTTTCCGTTTTTCCGCTTTGTATAGTATATCAATAATATATGAAATCCACAATATGCAAGAAAACCTGTTTCTATGTACTTCCTTTCCAAAAGCTACCACTTTTCAATATTTTATGATAAAATATTGGAAAAATATAAATGTGAAAAACAGGAGAACATGTCAATGCCAGAAAAAATAAAATGGGGATTTATCGGATGCGGAAAAGTAGTTGAGAAAAAAAGCGGAGCCGCTTTTCGCGATGTACCCCACAGTTGTGTACATGCCATTATGCGCAGAGACCCGGAACAGGCCCGCAGCTCCGCCCAAAAATTTTCGGCCCCTCATTGGTTCAGCCGTATCGACGATCTGCTCGCTTCCGATGTGGATGCGATTTATATCGCTACTCCTCCAGGACTGCACTATGAACAGGCATTGAAATGCTGTGATTATGGCAAACCTGTCTATATTGAAAAGCCTTTTGCCAGAAATTATGCGGAAGCGAAGGCCATCGTACATGCCTTCGCCCAAAAGAACCTTCCTGTTTATGTCGGGCATTACCGCCGCGCCCTGCCCCGTTTTCAAAAAATACATCAGCTTTTGTCCCAGGGACGCATCGGCAGAGTCTGCTCCGTCGATTTTTACTTAAACCGGATTTTTTCGAAACGGGAAGCAGAGCATTCCTGGCTTTATCATCCCGCTTTATCAGGAGGCGGAAAATTTTTCGATATTGCCCCGCATACGATCGATCTTATGATTTATTTATTCGGAGATATGAAGGAACTGCACGGATTCGCCATAAACAGCGGCACGGACTGTCCTCTGGAGGATCATGCGGCCTTTTCCTTTGTGACCGTTCAGGATATCATTGGTACTGCCAGCTTCAACTGTATCTCCGACCGAAAGGACGACCGCATGATCGTTACCGGAACAAAAGGCACGATGGAATTCAGCGTACATGGACACTGCGACATCGTTATCAGCGATTACTCATCCGGCAATACGGAAGTTCTGGAGATTCCCGATCCCGAAACGGTGGAAGAACCAATGATCCAAACGGTTGTTGAGGATCTTCTCAAACACGGCCATTGCCCCTGCACAGGAGCGGACGCCCTTCCCACCTGCCAGGCGATTGACCGTATTCTGGAAGGATTTTACCATGGCCGCCAGGATGACTTCTGGAATTATCCGGAAAGATGGGGAAACCACGACTGACCGCAGCAATCCATCTACTGTTTGGCAAAATTTTTTCCGTTCCTTATGCGTTGCCGTTTCCGTTATTTACTTATCTTCCTCCATAACAACCGTAAAAAATTTTGCCATCAGAGGGACATATGTTGCCAGAAAAACAGCGGCAGCCACGGTTCCCACGCATTTTTTATTTTTGGGTTTATCTCGCTTCTTCCCCTTTTCTTTCCCTCTTATCCTCATACATATTTGCATCCGCCTCTTTTAACATTTCCTGATAGTCCAGTTCCCCGCTGCTCAAGCTGTAACCAAAAGAAAAACTAAGCGGAACCCTTAACCCCTCATCCAAGTTTCCAACGCAGTGTTTTCGGATGAAATCCAACATCCTGATTGTTTCCAGCAGCTCCCCTTTCTCCTCATAGCCATAGAGAAACAGCACGAATTCATCACCGCCCTGCCTTGCCGCAATTCCTTTACCGGCACAGGCAGCGCTGATCATATCTGCAATTTTCTGCAAATAAGCATCGCCCTTTTCATGCCCATAAGTATCGTTGACCTCTTTTAATCCATCGGCATCCGCTACTACCATTGCACAATGACACAAGTTCTCAGGCTCGTCAGCCAGCCTTGCCAGCTGGGCCTCCAGCCCCCGTCGGTTGTACAGCCCTGTCAGCAAATCCATATCCCGTTCTACCTCTATTTTTTTGCGCTTGCCAATTTCCTCCGTCACATCAATGGCAACGCCGAATATTCCTTTTTCTTCTTCCATCTCCTCCAATTTTATGTATCGTTTGCCCTGTTTGTCAAGACTATAGACCCCCTGTTCCTGAGGAACCGGATTTTTACGTATTTCTTCAATAAACTCCCGGAACTTATGATAATCGGAAGCCAGTTGTTCCGCCTCTTCGCCGCTTAGGGAAAAAATTCTCGGAATATATTCCGTAAAGCGAACCTTTTTCATCTCTTCATGATACTCATATACGCCTATATACATATTGGTCTTGCTAAGGACATAGGACATTTTCTTATTATTATTTAAAAGGCTTCTCACCATATTATTGATGTAATTGGATAGCTCGAAAAATTCCATGCTGTTCCGAATATCAACACCTTCCTCCAGATCCCCGTTTGCAATCCTGCCCAGCTTCTCATTGGTGCCGTATATTCCATTGACCACGTACCTGTCCATGCACCGTATCATAGAAAATGAAAGAATGCATACGATCAGCAACAGCCCAAGGGTAAAAAAGAACATATTTCCCGGAATCCTTTGATACATCACGCTATTCGGCATAATACGGCCAACATAAATCGAGCCGATCCGCTGAAATACACAAAAGGAGTCAATTCCATTCACCTTTTTGTGGAATCCGTTTCTGTCTCTTAATACTTCATGAAACGAAATCCCGATATCTTCTAATTTTCCTCCCACGCTTTCCTCATTGGTCGATCCCACAATCTCCCTGCTTTCCCCGTCAATCGCATAATAATCCACCGCCGGATCAATCCGCAGAAGGGAAAATATATAGGATAGTTCATTCTTCGCCATAGCCTGTGTAAAACGAACCGGCTCCATGCCCACTTGTACGATGAATTCACCATTTTTGCTCCACACCGCCGAGTACTGCATCATTTTGCTCTCCGCCGTGTTGGGCGTAACCTCCTGCACCAGTTCCAGACTTTTATCCTCCAGCATAGGTTTAAAAAAATTCATCTGTTCTCCCGAATCAAAAGTATAGTCATAATATTGCGGGCATGTTCCCGCATAAATGCGTCCGCTCGGATCAAAAATATGGATTTCATCCACTTCCATAAATTCCGCAATCTGCTTTAATCCTTCGATATCATTCACCGCAGAAGGATCAATTTGAAGCAAATAAGCTATCATTTCCACATTATTTAAACAGGTTCTGCTATATTCTTCCCTGATTTCCTCGATCTCCTCCTCATTTTCTTTCAGAGTCTGCCCGATCTGGTGGAATATCTGCGTAGCACTATCCACCGCCCTTTTCTGCTCGTTGAATGTTTCTATGCTGCCGATAATAGCCAATATCACCACCATTACAATTAATGAAATAACCGCCATATACCTTCTAATGATCTCTTTCAGTGTTTTCATGCCTTGCTCCTCTCCCGCTTTATCCACACCTTCCCCTGAAAAATATATGCATATTGTCGTCCGTATTGCTGTCAACCGCTTATTTTAAACTTCTCCATCTCCTGTTCCAGACCTTCGGAAATTTCTGTAAGACTACCGACCTCACTTCTGATATTCTTAAGTTCATCCTCCAGAGAAGCGATCACTTCCACAGACAGCCCTTCCGTATTTTCCGAAACATCCCTTATTCTCTGTACGGCACCAATAATGGCATGATCGATCTCATACATTTCCGTAATCAATCCATCGATGGTATTTGCTGAACTGCCCGTTTGGCCCGCCAATTCTTTATAACTTTCGAATATTTCCTCTACCTTCTGTGCGGCCTTCATCTGAACCACCATAGAATTTTTCACTTTTTCAATATCAAAAACCGTCGTTTCAATCTCCTTACACAATTCCACAATAATTTTCCCAATATTCCTTGTGACAGATGTGGAATCCGCAGCAAGTTTGCCGATCGATTCCGCCACAACAGCAAAGCCTCTTCCCGCATCTCCTGCTCTGGCCGCCTCAATACTGGCATTCAGGGATAAAAGCTCCGTTTCCGAAGAAATATCGCTGATGACTCCTACAATATCCGCGATTTTTTCAGAATAAGTTTCCAGTGTTTTTATCCTTTTGTATGAAAGCTCCACGTTGTGTTCCACATGCCGGTTCTGCTCCTTTAGCTCCCGAATGCTTTTCTCTCCTTCCGTACCGGAACTGACCGCATGTTCTGCCTCGCCGAGTAAAATTCCGCTCCTGTCCTTCAATTCTTTGAAATTATTCTCCATATCCGCCATCTTTTCCACAACCCTGCCTACATCTTTTGTCCAAATTCTTCCGAAGCTTTCAACGGAATCTGTTCCGTAATAATGTTTCCGTCTTTATCCTTTTTCGTATTCCCTTCCGCATCTTTTACGGAAACAGTCCTCGTCATATCCCGGTAATTATATTGCTCCTCGATCTGTACCGCATGAGGGTGCGCCACCACGACTCCTTCCCCATCCATCACAAAAGATATTCTGCCGTCTTCTTCATGGGAGTATTCGCCGATCAGGTTCTGTAAAAAATCCAGCTTCATATCCGCCGCATAGATTCCTACCAGTTCTTCTTCCCGATACATAGGGAAATAAACAGAGGCGCAAGGCATTCCCGTCGCGACAGAATAGTAGGATTGGGATATAAACGGCTTTTTTTCCGACATCATTTGTATAAACCACCATCTCGTAGAACGATCCGCCAGTTCTCCCTGAGAACGCCCGGTCTGTATGCCGTCTGTCCCCTGAATATAAATCTGCTCCAAATAGGTATTCCTCGCATAGATGTCTTTTTCATAAGCAGCTATAAATATCGTTATGATAATTGCTGCGAGCAGACCTATCACTGCGATCATCGGAATCAGCATCTGTCTAAAAATACTTTTCTTCCTCATATCCGTCTTTTCCTCCCGTATCGTAGATCCTAATATGTCCGTGTCTGCAAAAGCAGCCATTTTATCATCCATTCCATCATTTACTAATTTTATTAAAATTATCATAAAGAAAATGGAAATGCAATAACAAAGCGATCCCTATAAACTGCAATCCGTACCATAGTTGAAAGTTGCTTGCCATGATTCCATATATATTATAAACTATATAATAACAGTACGATAATTTGAGGAGGGCGGAAAATGAACGAAAAAAGTAAATTGCTTACTATCGGTCAATTCGCGGCGCTGCATGGCATTAATAAAAAAACCTTGATGTGGTATGACGAAATCGGACTTTTTAAGCCCGCCACCATTGATCCGCAAAACGGATACCGCTGCTATAATTACCATCAAAGCCCCATTCTTGAAACAATTCTGCTGTTGAGAGAACTGGATGTATCAATCAATGAAATACAAATATTTATGAAAAACCGTTCCGCTGAAAATATGAAATGCCTTTTGGAAGAAAAAATAGCCGACCTGGACCGTCGCATGATCCACTTGCAAGCCGTTAAAAAGACATTGTGCAACCACCATCAGGATATGGTCACATTGCTGGCCATGGATCTGTCGGAAATTAGCGTTATCGAAAAGGAAGAACGTTATCTGGTAACAGTAGACATTGGTCGCTCCACTTCTTTTGAAAAAGAAGTAGAACTGATCACTGCTGAAACTGCCAAATACCAGCTTGGCCGTCTGCACGACGCCTCTTATGGCTCCATGATTTCCGTTACCAGTCTGCAAAACGGCAGTTTCGACGATTACTCCAAACTGTTCATCGAGATCCCTTCCCTCACCCATAAAGACGGGCTTCATATACAGCCTGCAGGAAGATATCTGAGAGCCTTTTATAAAGGCGGCTGGGACGGCCTCCCGCAACAATACCTGGCCATTCTTGATTATGCCCGCCGACAGGGGCTGGCCCTGTCCGGCTTTTCCTATGAAAAAGGGCTTAATGAAGCAGTGATCGACCAAATAGAAGATTATATCTTACAGATAGAGATTCCTGTCCTTACATAGACTTTTACGGATGTCAAGATCATGGTGTAAAACATTCCATGCCTGTTGCAATATGCATATAAAAGAATATCTTCCTGATTTCTTAATATTTTCTAACTATTGGAATCATGGGCGTAGATCGTAAATCCGTCTCTGCCCTTCTTCGCCTTTCTTACAAACAGCGCCTGATCCGCTTTCCGGTACAGTTCATCAAAGTTCTCGTTGCCGACCCTTCTTGCAATACCGACGCTTATGGACGTTTTCAGGGCTCTCCCCTTGGCCGAGTATATATTTCGGGCGGCTTCACAGATTTGCTCTGCTTTTCGCGCGATCACTTCATAATTATTTTTTCCCGTATAAAATACACAAAATTCATCCCCGCCAAGCCTTCCGATAATGTCTTCGCTTCGAAAATATTCTTTCAATATATTTGCGATCTGCTGAATCACATAATCTCCTTTTGCATGTCCATAGGTATCGTTAATTTGTTTAAAAAAATCCAGATCTATCATGAAAAAAGCGCCGGTACTTGGGATCGAATATAATTGAACCGCCGATTCGATTTTTTTACGGGTTGTTTCTTTATTATAAATACAAGTTGCCAAATCTAACTCTGCCTTTTGTATTAGCCTTATCTCCCGCCGCTTTTGCCGGTCGATATCAAATAAATGCAAATAGCTTTTCACATGCCCTCCCATATCCTGAAACAAATGCACGCTATTCCGAAGCCAAAGCGATTCCCCATCCGGCCTGACGGATTCATAATCCAAATTTATCTCTGTCTGCCCCGAACGATAAGATTTGATCAAATTTGCAACAGAAAAAGTTTTTATAAAATTTATTCGTGTTTCCTCATCCACTATCCTATTTATGACTCCGAATATTTCACTTTCATAATCGTCGCCGCTTTTGACCGATATGGAACGCCGTTCAGTCGGAACATAATCTTCAAACTTTCCTGTCTCCAGATCAATCTTATAAGTAGCAATCAAATCTTTCCGCATAAAATCAGAAAACTTTTCCTGTCTGCGGTATTTTTCGATTTCATCCTCTGCAAAAGAAAATGGATAAGCCTCTATTTCCTGCACATTCAGGGAAAGAGGCGCTGCCTGCAGCATATTGATTTTCCATTCTTCTTCTATCTTCCTCATGCTGGCGCACTGTCCGATACGGCTCTTTCGGGACTGTTCCCCAGTCATTGTTGTGAAAACGACAGTTGCGCAAATATTGGCATAATCATCCCCATAATACCGGGTCTGCATATTTTCATACCGGATTTTTGTCTTCATACCGCTCATATTCCTCTGCGCACGCAACAGGAAAAGGCGCATATCCTCCCTGCATCCGATAATACCCTGTGAACCCATCCCAATCCCTATTACGTCCTCCGTCAAAAGATCGAGAACCCGATCTATATCATGTGCCTTCAATCCTCCTTCTACGAAACCGCAAAAACATTTTTGAATTCTATTTATTTCTTCCATTATATATCTGCTCCTATATACTTACCTTGTAACTGTTGTTCTTCTACCTCTCTTTTCAACCCTATGGATATGCCGGGCCATATGCTTATCGCCGGCCCTGCCATCCGGCATTTGCCAGAAGTCCCGGAATCACCCGGAACTCCTGGACTCTCTGGGGTTTCTGATCCGCCAGGCCTCCTATGGCTTATCCGGTAGTTTCCGTTTATCGGAAGTCTCTGGCGTATTTGGAATCTCCGGCTCACCGGGCTTCCCTGGCCTATCCGGTAATTCCGGTTCGCCGGTGGTTCCAAAGTCATCCGGTTTGCCAAAAGTTTCTGGCTGTGAGTAAACGTTCATTTACTAATATTCTAAAAACAAACCGCTTTCCAGCGGCATGTTTTCTATTCCCTTTTTCTTTTCTTAGGCTTTTCCGGTTTTAGATAACCGCTTAAGCCAGTAGTCAGCAGTTGAAATATCGTATCTTCTGTCTCCTGATCGTTGGGAAGCGTCCCCTCCACCACGTATTTCGCATACATTACGGTGGAAGTGAGTACATGGAGCCATAGCAGATCCTGATTGATCCGCTTCAGACTTGGAAATACCGTCTGAAAAATGCGAACCATTCCAATAAAATTGTTGAAATAACTCACATCCCGGCTCTTATCGTATTTTGGAAAAATCGCGCCGTCCCGAAACCGATGGTAAAAGATCGTTTCATCGGGATGAGCCACCCAAAAACGAAAATATGGCAGCCACAGGCTTTTCACCGCTCCCATGGGATCGGTAACCATAGTCAGCGGATTCAATTTCAAATGTTCAAAAATAGCCGCCGCCTGCTTATCCACATAGGTAAAGCATTCCACGATCAACTGGTCTTTGCTATCGAAGTAGCGGTATAAAGCTCCTGGAGTAACCCCTGCCAAATCGCTGACATTTTGAATCCGTACTCCTTCTAAACCATACTGACGCACGGCTTTCATCGTTGCAAAAATAATTCGGGTTCTGGTATCCTCCAATAGCAATCTCTTCTCTCATAAAATATTCGTATTACTTACCATTTCTTCTGCAATTATACACTGCCTTATGCCTGTTGACAATACCCTTTTTAATATTCATACCTCTTCCTGTATTTCCGGAGCATGAAAGCGGACAATGCAAGAGCCATCAGTTCCGCTGCCGGCGTAGCCAGCCATATGCCATTCACGCCGAAAAGCAACGGAAGCACGATCATAGCTGCCAGCATAAACACAAAAGAACGGGAAAACGCAAGGACGGCCGAAACTACCCCGTTGGATAATGCGGTAAACATTCCGCTGGCAAAAATGTTATACCCGATAAAGCACAGCGCTATGGTGCATATCCGGTTTCCTGTCACAGCCAGATCATATACCGGATTGTCCGGCCGGGCAAAAACCGATACCAGCGGTCTTGTCAGAGCAAAGGAGGCTGCAACCGTCATTATGGAAATAAACGCAATCACCCGGAAACTGGTTCCGACCAGCTTTTTCAATTTCCCATGATTCCCCTCCCCATAATAATAACTGACCATGGGAGCCACTCCATAGGAATATCCTGTATACAAAGAACTGGCAAACATCAGCACATACATAATAATTGTAACGGCCGCAACACCGTTCTCCCCGACATAGCGGAGCATTGTCCAGTTAAACATCATCGTAATAATTCCTGTCACGAACGCGGTCGCCATTTCGGAACATCCGTTTGCAGCTGCATTGACGAGGACTTTCCATCGGAACACCGGTTTTTGAAAATGCAGCAAACTTTTTTTCCTGCAAAAAACAAATAAGCCAACAACCGCAGTCACAGAATACCCCATTCCTGTTGCAATCGCCGCTCCGCTGATTCCCATATGGAATACCGCAATAAACAGATAGTCGAGCGCCATATTCAGCAAACCGCCCGTTACGGAACAGATCAGGGACAGAGTCGCTTTCCCGCTGGCGATCATATAAAGCGTAAAATTATTCATCAAAAGAATGGGTATTGTAAACACCAAGTAACGGCTTAAATATTCCACGCAATATTTTTCCACCTCTGCCGACAAACCCATTCCGGCAAAAATGCGGTCCATAGCCAGATATCCGGCCATACACATAACCATTCCCACAAATACATTGATTAAAATCAGAAACGTAAAATCTTCCTTTGCCTCCCCGCTCTTCTGTTCTCCCATTTTTTTCATGATGACTGCGCTGCCTCCGGTGGCAAGCATCGTGGATACGGCGGTAACGAGCTGGATGACGGGAGCTGTCAGGTTGATCGCCGAAAGCGCGTCCGTACCGATCAAATTCGATACGAACAGGCCGTCCACCATCGTGTAAAAGGACATAAATACCGTCATGGCTATTGTTGGAACGGCAAACTTTAAAATATTTTTCAACGTTACCGGTTTTACATATGCATTTTGATTTTCCATTATTTTCTCCTCGCTTTTCGTCTTTGTTCCCCCTGAAAAGCATCATAGACCGTACAGTAACAGTACGGTCAACAAGAAAATAAGAAATATTTCAAAACTTTTCCCCTCATATTATAAAGAACATAATTCTTTTTATTTTTTAGCCGGCCTATCAGCATTCGACAAGATTTTATATCTATGGTTGCAAACGGGCAGAAGAAGGAAATTTTTACCTCAAAATCACATCATACATTTTCTCTGCTTCCCTTCCTTTCCCGGATCTCCTGAACGATCTTGTTATAAGTAGAAAACAGGGCTTCGTAATGACGGCTTCCCATATGCATTTATTTCTTTGGGGAATAAAATAGGGATGGCGAGCGGGACTCTGCTCCGATCATTGGTGAATGGTTTCCACTAACTTCAAAAACTTCTTATCATTCATCTGTTCATTTGTAATATAGCTGCCATCGAAAAATAACGCATAAGTTGTAATTGGTGTCGGGGCATTTTGTGCGTCCTCTTTGTTCTGCAAATGAACCGACTTAAATTTTATCGATTTCTCTTTTGCAATATTTTCAATTACAGGAACATACTTGGCATTAAACGGACACTGGTCGGTGTAATACAAAACATACCCCATCTCATCGATATGAGGGTGTTTCGCACATTCTTTGAATTTCGGCAATAAAGCATTTTCCGTAAAAGGCAAATACCATAACTGAATACCGTTAGCCGCCTCATCGCTAACGGCAAACCCTTTGTATTTCAGGAATTTGGGGTCAGCCAAAAATGGTTTTTTCTTCGCCGCCGATAATATGCATAGTCCTTTTTTTCCTTTGCTTTTACTATCCTCAATGCAGATATTCAGCAGTTCTGCCCCATAACCATGTCCTTTGAAGGAACCAGCCACCCATAAACAGTCAATATACATATAGCCGTCTGCGGCAATGGGATTCCACGCATTTTCAGCGGGTATATATTCAATAAAACACTTTCCCCGCTGTTCGCTTTTTATGAAAACTAATCCATCATCAAAACGTTCTTTCAACCACGTTTTTTTTGACGTCACTTGAATGTCATTATTGTTTGCAATCGCACAACATATATGCTCTTTTTCTATATTCCCGTTTGTTACGCTAACATATTCCATAGGGCTGCCTCCATAAATTCCTGCTTCATCGCTACTTTATGATATATCGCTTCCTTATAACCGTTAAGCTATCGTATTTAGTATAGCACGTATATGTTGACACCTTTTGTCAGGATTTATTTTTTTTATAAATTGCTTGTGCCTGTTCCGCTAAAACGTCTTTTAAATACTTTGGTTCAATGATTTCGACTTGCGCCCCAAATGAAAGCAGATAGCCAATGAGCCATGAATCAACAGGCATTTTGGCACAAACAATTAAATCGCCGTTTTCTTTATATTCCATTTCTATCCGGTCAAATTCATCATAGACACGATATGCAATTTCTTTTGAAAACAAAAGGACAATCTGTGTATATGTCTGTTGCAAATTGTTTTCTGTTTCCGGGTATGGCCTTGGTACAAATGTATTTTCCAATAATTCCCACTCCAATATGCGATTTAGTTTAAATATGCGAAAATCCTGCTTTTCCATGCAAAACGCTTTCAAATACCACTCCTTTGATTTATAGGATATTTTTAATGGTTGAACGATTCGTTCACTTCTTTCGCCCTTCGTGTTTTCATAGACTATCTTTATTTCTTTGCACTGAATGACTGCCGTTTTCAATATCTCAAATTTTAAGCGGTCACAAGCACATTTTCCCCAACGTGAAAAGTCTACTTCAAGCCAATTTCTTGTATTTACATTGAAAAGGGCTGATAACTTTGTCAGCATTTCTTTTCCGTCGGTATAACCTGTGGCAGCTATACTTTGTATTGCCGTCAATACTTCCTGCTTTTCGTTTTCGGATAATATCGCCCTGTCCAAAATAAAGTCCTGCAATAAATATATACCGCCGTTTCTTCCCTGTTCCGCATAGACCGGAATGCCCGCACTGCTTAATGCTTCCATATCGCGGTAAATTGTTCTTGTGGAAACTTCAAATTCAGCTGCCAATTCGGGAGCCGTAGCGCGTTTCCTGTCTAAAAGATAATATAAAATTTTGAATAAACGACTATCTGACATCCTTCCTCCGTTCCTCTGTTTCTTCCTCTTCTTTCTTTTCCTTCTGCTTTTCCAAACGTTCATCCATGTTCTTCCTCATTCTCTCCGCATTGGTCATCCCGGTCTCAGTCACGGAATATACCGTACTCTGTATACTGCCATCCTTGCCAATCAACCAGGTCTGCTGATAATAGGCCACCGTCCCTCCCATGCCCTCCATCTGTATGTCAAGAAAGATAATGTCAAAATCCTTTCCTTTGGCCAGCACTTCTTCCCCCTTAGCAAAATTACTTATATGAAAATCGGGATTCTTTTGCCGTCATTTAATTTATCGGCAACTTTTCCGTTATTTTTGGACTTCAGGAACAAAAAACATGTAAAATGGAGCGAAAGACATCCATGCAGTACGGAAATTCCAAAATAAGCCTAAAGTTTTTTGCCATTCGTCCGAGAAATGGCGGACCAGTGTATGGAAGCATATTACTTCAAAGGAAGGGGGCTTTTGTCCATACACGAAAAAGAAACCGGGGATTCCATCCTCCGGTTTCCGTGATAAACTAATTTTTCTTTATGCAAATCAGCAGACCAATCCGCTGATACACAACGGGCTGTCCCTCCTATAAACGAACATCCACCGACACATAAGTCGCCGGCTGCTGTGACGTTGTCTCGGCTGCGTCTTTTCCGTTTACACTCTTTGCGTCCTTATCCTCCTTTTCTTTCCTGCTGTCCTCCTTTGCCGCTTCCTCCATTGTCCTGTTTGCATCCGCCAATGTGGAAAACTGTGATGATGCCGCTGCCTGTGCTTTCTGTTCCACCTCGGCAAGTTCTTCTTCCTTTTTCTGCGTATTGCCGCCTATAGCCTGATCCATCTTGATCTCAGATTGCAGAACCCCGGATCTTCCTTCCATCTTTGTTGCCACGCTGCCCTGTACCTTCGCCTGTTTTATAGCACTGTCCGCAGAAATCATTGCTGTCATGCTTGCCTGTGAAAGTCCGGCGCTTTTGCTTCCCGCTTTTGTATTTCCCGCGTTCCCTGTGCCGCCAAGCAGATCGCCCATAGAAGAACCTTTGGTCTGCTGTTTCCCCTGGCCGCCCATGGCAGCTCTACGCTGCTCCATCCGGTGCTGTCTTAACTGCATATTCAAGTCACTGATCTGCTGCTGTATTTCCTGCCGCTTCTTCATCTTTTCTTCCAATGTCATATCCTCGTTGGAAGAAAGCTCCTGTAGCTGCTTCTGTGCATTGGTGATTTGGTTCTGGATGTTTCTGCTGTAAGAATCTGTTGCACGGTTCATCCCCATCTGCCCCATTTGTGTGTTTTCTCCGTTAATACCATTGATTGTCATTTTTCTTTTCCTCCTGATATCATTTTTCTATCGTTTTTTCACCAGCGGCTTCCTCACGCATTTTCTTCATTTTCACCTATTCTCAATTATTGTTTCGGAGTTAAATTCCACAAACTAAATGGATACGCAGTGAACCGGCCTTTTTCTGCTGTAAATCCATAATAATACCTCCCATGCCAGACCCATTTTTCTAACATAAGAGGCTTTTTTCACTCCATCATTAGCATAATGCTAAGGCGGAATTCATTATTTTTCAGGTCAATGGCTATATCCCCGGAATATTTCCTCGCCACCATGCGGATATTGGATAATCCATATCCATGACCTTCCGTTTTTTCTTTTGATGTAACAGGCAGCTCCCGTTCTTCATCCCATTGCAGATTTCCGGTGAAGCTGTTGCTCATCTCGATCATATAGGCATTATTCCTGTGATAAGAAAGGATGGATATATATGGCACTTCGCCCTTTCCTGCATTTTCCATTGCGTTCTGCAAGGCATTATTCAGTATCACGCTGACATCAAAAGCGTTGATGTTCGTGCCAGTGGGATAATAAAAATCTGACTGGAAGCGTATCTTCCTTTTCTCCGCTTCATTTTTTAGTTCCTGCAGGATCACATCTGTTACGGGATTCCCGCTTTTTATCTCCCCTGTTATCCGGGACAGAGCGGATTTTAGTTCCTCGCCATAATCCATTGCCTCCTCCACATTGTTTCCAGCATAAAGCCTTTCCAACGTAAGGATATGGTTTGCCATGTCATGCCTGATGCTGCGTATGTTCCGATACAGGCTCTCCACCTGCCCGATATGTCTTTCTATATTAGCAGCCTGTGTGGCAAGCAGTTCGTTCTGTAGCTTTTCTTCCTGTCTTGCCTTGATATTCTGGAATAATACGGTCATTACCACTATCGTAATAATAGATATGCCAAAATGCAGAAATGCCAGTCCATTGTATAAACCGTAAATGGGCTCCATCCAACTCATCCCCGAACTCGTTTGATACTGTATCAGAATTCCGTATCCTGTCATTCCTGTGATGGAAGGTACGATCAACATGAACATTTCCTTTGTGCTCATGTCCTCCCTTTTATAAACATAGGTTTTTACAATATATCTTACACTGATTCCCAATAAGGCGAAGCCGGTTACCGTATCCAGCAATTCCACTCCGCCAAATATCAAAATCTTTGCCGCCATATGCCTTTCTTGTATTATAAAAGCATCGGATACAACCTTTATGCTATACAACGCGTCTGCTATTATCCTCGCCATATATTCCGAAAGCCAGTGCAGGGAAAAGAATGTTGCCGCTATAAACGTCTTCTGTTTATAATTTCTGCGGTCTATCCTGCACATGGCAATAAACGCTGACAATATTCCCAAACTGTATGCTGCAAATGTGTTTATCTCCATTGGCACGAAATACAGGATCAGCATTGTGGCAAAATAAGCGATCCCAATGCAGACCGCTCCCTTCTTATTTTTCATGAATGGCTTTGCAAAACGATATAGGATATATCCTGTTCCATATATTGCCACTATGGCATAGACCGCAGATATTACCGGCAATATATCCATGTATTCCATCTATCTTCTCCCTTTCCTCTGGTTATATCTCAAATACTGTTTTACAAACTCCCGGTAATTCTGCCTTGCCATGTGCGCTTGCCCCTTTTCCAGATAGACGGTTGTTGCGTCATATTTTCTGATAAAATCAAAATTCACAAGAAACGATCTGTGGGTGCGGTAAAATTCATCCCCCGCTTTTTCTTCCAGTTCTTTCATTTTCCCATAATATTCTATATCCGCATCCATCGTATGCAGAATCACTTTCCGGTCAAACACCTCCGCATATACGATATCCTCCAGATTGACGGCGATATGTTTTCCCCCTGTAGTTATCATCAGACTCGGCATTTCCCCTTTTTTATCTGCACCCTCCGGTCTATTTCTGTCCTCAAACTGTTCTACGGCCTTCTGCAATACCTCTGCAAACTTCCTGTCGTCAAAAGGCTTTACCAAATAATGGAATGCCCCTACATCGAATGCCTGAAACACAAAATCATCCAGAGCGGTCACGAAGATAATGATCGCCTTTTTGTTTTTTCTACGCAATTCCTCTGCCGCTTCCATGCCGTTCTTCCCCGGCATCTGAATATCAAGCAGCAGGATATCCGGCTCTTTATCTGACAGCAGCAGTTCTTCCCCCGACTGGTACAGTAACAGTTCTGCCTTCGGATGGAGTGTCTCTATCTTTTTTACAAACATATCCCTGATTTCTTTTTCATCGTCACACACTGCTATCCGCATTTTTTCACTCCCTTGCATTTTCTTATAATTATATCGGACTTTTATGGTTGCCGTAAGAATGAAAATGACGTGGAACGGATATTTTCTGTTGTAAATGATCTTGTTATTCCAAGGCTGTTATAAATCTAATTCTTTTTCCAATCTATGCAATACCCATGTAAAGCCTATCCCTCCCATGACCACAAAGAGATTGCAGCTCTTAAAAAACCACTGATACCGTCTGGCGGAAACAGGGCTGTGCTAAGGAAAAATACGGGCAGTACAAATGTTTAAAGAAATAGAAGTTTTTGCAAAGGATAGCCATTTTAACGTTAGGGAAGAAGCATGGGCAGCCGTCCGGCCCTCTGTCATTTCTAATTTGCAGGAAAGTATTGGTATATTATCAAAATGGGCATTGGATGAGAATGAATATATTCGGCGTTTTGCAAGCGAAATTACACGCCCCGGAGTGTTTGGTGCAAACATATTGAAGCCTTAAAAGCAACTCCTGAGCTGGCCTTATCAATTTTAGAACCTTTAAAATCAGACAAATCAAAATATGTTCGGGATAGTGTTGCAAACTGGCTAAATGGATTAGTTGTTGGTTTTCGTCCGTGCAACGGCTTAATGAGAGAAAGGACTACCTTTTTCTGCCCCGGATGGGCGCTTACCCTCATTGTTTCCGCTTCCCTTCCCGCTATATTCAGAAAGGAAAAGCCCCGCAACCGCCAGAAATGTTCCCATAACGGAAACCCACGTTACCGGCTCCTTCAGTATTAACACGGAAGTCACCACCGTTATGACGGGAACCATGTAAATATAAACACTGGTCTTAACCGCCCCAAGCGCCTTCACCGCAAGATTCCATGTGACAAAACAGAGTGCGGATGCCCCCAGCCCAAGATACAGGATACCCCACAGATGCGTCACATCCGCAAACCGTTCCAGCCCCATTTCAAAATCGAAAAAGAACAATGCCGGAACCATGAACAAAATTCCATAAAAGAATGTCCTCCGCGTGGTGAGGATGACCGGATAGCCGAAGCTGCTGATCTTCCTTGTCAGTATGGAATAACACGCCCATACAAAAGCCGCAAGAACTGCCAGCAGGTCACCCACAGGGTTCAGCTCCAGTTTAGAGCCGTTAATGCTGATCAGTGCAACACCTGCCATCGCCACCACAAAGCCTATGAAAAAATTTGCCCGCAGCTTCCCTTCCGCCTTCAAAAACACGCGTGACAGTACCGCCGTGAAAAACGGCGCAACCGAGATGATGACTCCCACATTGGACGCCATCGTATATGTAAGTGCAATATTCTCCAGCAGGTAATATAAACATATCCCGCACAGCCCCGCCAGTACGAATATCGCCTCCTGTCCGCGATCCACGGCTTTGAGCCGATGTGGGCAGACCAGAAACAACGCCGCAAAACCTATGACAAAACGAAAGAACAGTATTTCCACCGGTTTAAAATCCGTAAGCAGGACTTTGGTGAATATGAATGTCGTCCCCCATATGATGATCGTGAACAGCGCCGCCAGATGCCCGGCTGATTTCCTATGCCCCATTCGATACCATTCCCCTTTCCTCAGTCTGCAAATTTGGGCTGTAAGCACAAATTTGCGATTGAAAAATCTTTGATTTTTCAATCTGTCCACCTTTCCCTTTTTCCGAGAATATTTCACGATAAGTACCCGGTGCAAGCCCTATGAATTGATTGAAATAATTTGTAAAATGGCTCTGGTCTGAAAATCCTGTCCTGATTGCTGCTTCCACGGGCTGCACACCCTCCGATAACAGCTTTTTTGCCGCATTGATGCGGATTGTCTCAAGGTAACGGTACGGCGTGACACCCTTTTCTTTTGTAAAAGCCCGCAACAGCGTTGACTTGCTAAGCCCCGCATGGCGGCAGATCTGGTCTAAATAAATGTGTTCTGTAAAATGTACTGTCATATATTCACAGGCTTTTTCAATCTCCTGTCTGCATTCCGGGATGCAGCTTTCAAAAGGCTTCCCATAATTCTGAATGAGGTACGAAAGCAGGAACAGCAGGCTTTCCTCCTTCTTAAATTCCCCCGTCCCTTTTATTGCCATCTCATGCAGTGAACGCAGATGACAGGCTATCTCCTCATCGCAGAGAACACTTTTTGAAAATCCCGGAAGCTCCTGCTTCCCTGTGACTTCTTCCGCCAGATCAAGCATGATCTCCTTTGAAATGTTGAAGCCACGGTAATCAAATGTCCCCTCGTCACTCTGTACACAGGCATGGCTGTCACCTGGATTAAAAAGCACAATGCTTCCTTCCTCTATGGCATATTCCCTGTCCCTGCAGGAAAGCACCCGCTCCCCATTCTCCACAAACCCAATCACATAATGCTCATGGAAATGGCTCGGAAATGGCTGCACAATTCCCTCAAAACGGTATGCTTCCATCCTTAATTCATCATCATATACCACTGTCCTTATTTCTTTCTTCATGTGGATTACCTCCGAATTCAATTTCTGAATTTTGTCACAAGCCATTTTACCTCTTATTTTTTCCTGCGTCTTGTAAAATATCTTCATTTTTCAGATTTATGAGCTTTATTTCTTATCATTTAATTTGTCACAGCATGAACCTGTCTATATCGCTTCATAGGAAACCAGTTCTTCCGCCGGGATGCGTGTCTGCGAATGGCGCTCCGGATCAGCCGCTTCCTCATCTGAATACCCGACTGCAAGAATATTGACCGGCTCCAAATTATCCGGCAGCCCGAACTCCCTTCGTATCACATCCGGCTTGAAATAACATATCCACACGGAGCCAAGGCCTAATTCCGTTGCCTGTAGCATCATATGGTCTGTAAGTATGGATGCGTCTATGTCGGTAGTCTGCTTTTTATCAAACGGACGCATCCATGCTTTTCCGTGATCAGCGCAGACAATGACCGCCAGCGGCGCTCCGTAAAGGTTCGCCCCTTTCCCAATCTTCGCAAGCCCCTCGCTGCTCTGGACGGCAATCAGGCGGACGGGCTGCAGGTTGGCCGCTGTCGGCGCAACATGGGCGGCCTCCAGAATCTTTTGCAGCTTTTCTTCCTCAACCTTTTTGTCCTTATAGCTCCGGACGGAATAACGTTTCTTCGCAATTTCGATAAAATCCATAGTAGCAAATCCTCTCTTTCTATTGTATACTGAACGTATTGATTAATCGTTGCCCTAAATTTTAACAGGACACAGAAATTCTGCAAGAATGCACTTTTAGGGTAGATACTTCCCAAAAGGGTAGCTATAAAAAGGAGGGGACACATACAATGGAATATTCAAAAGACCAGTTCAACTGCCCGGTGGAGGCCACACTGTTCCTGATCGGCGGGAAATACAAGCCTCTCATCCTCTGGTACCTGATAGAGAAACCGCTCCACTACATGGAACTGCAGCGCATGATCCCTAAGGCAACACCAAAAATGCTGTCACACCAGCTGCACGATCTCGAAGAATGTGGGATGCTGCACCGGGAGGTCATCCCGGCCAAGCCGCCCAGGACACTGTACTCCCTCACCCGATTTGGACGCAGCGTCATTCCCGTGCTGGATGCCATGTGCGATTGGGGCGCAGACTTTTTGGACGGATTGGACATCCAACCGCCATGCTGTACAAAAAAGCCAGCAGGAGAACCGTGATAGGCTTTCCTGCTGTTCTTTTCATAACTGTATATTCGGCTCCGATGAGAAAACCCTGTTTTCAAATACAGGCCGGTGGCAAACTGGAATTAATCGCGTTTCCCATTCCGGTAAAACCCAACACAGATCATAATCCAAATTCCCGGTACTGCCACACTTCAATTATACAAAAAAGTCCCGTATTTACAATGAAATTCATATGAATCTTTCATATACTTGATAATATTAAAAAGTTAAAATCTACAATTTAATCAGTTCTTTTCAGCAACCCGATATGTTAAGAAAACATCTATAACTATCAGCATTGCCCATACTCCTAAAACAGATAATAAGCAAGGAGTACCTTTCATAACGATACAAATGCCTATTATTATGATTCCCCCAATGATAAAGGAAATTCCTCCTATATGTTGGCTTTTTTTCCATGTTGCCTCATCTTTCATGCTCCAATGTGTCCTCAATCCTATCATAGAGTTCATCCGCAGCTTAGGCATGAGATTTCCTATAACAATCATTAACATCCCAATAATGCCAAAAACAAGCTGACCAATATCCAATGAAACAAATGATAAATTTTCTACTTTGTTAAAGCTTGTGTAAAGAGAATAGACATTCAAAGCATTAAGCAATATCAACACTAAAATACCCATAATAATTGTAACATTTTTATTGTTTTCTCCATGTTCTTCCTGCTTCGCCGCCAATTTTGCCATTCCAAGCAGAAAATACCCCATTAAAAGACTTATTATTGGAAACAGCAAAGCCTCATATTTGTTTCCCCAACGGTCAACCTGATTGTCAAATCCGTAATGAGCAGGAATTTTTTCGGGAAGATATGGCAATGCAATCAAAACAATCACTAAAGGAAGATACATCAAAATATAACATACTGTTTTCTTTATTTTCATTTCTGGCCTCCTCGTAACTCGTTAATCCACATGATAGTTTCATCAAGTACAGATAAATTTAATTCATAATAAATAAAGTTCTTAAATTTTGTCTCATAAATTAAATCTGCCTTTTTTAACTTTGATAAGTGATATGATAGAGCTTGCGGCGTCATACTCAAAGCATTTGCTAAATCACCGGAACTTATTTTTCCCTCCTTTAATTTATGCAAAATTTTTCTTCGATTTTCATCTGCCAACGCTGCAAGTATCTCATTTACCGCCAATATATTGCCCCCCTATTTCAACAAATCTTTAAATAGATTATACGAAATATGTATGAGGCAGTCAAGAACTATTTAAAATTTTTTTTAAACAGTTCTATACTGTAATTATCAGAAAAATCTTTCCGTCCTATTACTCTATTCCGTTCAATCATAATCTGCCCTGTCCGTGATTTTCCGCAATACAAAAACCACACAGATCCATGTCATTTTTCAGGGCAGGAGCAGATAAGTAGGCGCATCATTTTTGGAAATAAACATATCTGCACCTCTGCAGCCATCTTCTGTTCTTTTTCTTTAAAAAGGTATCAAAGAAATATATACTCCCCATGCCTCTACCGCCATGATACAGAATGATGCTATATGTCTCCCCCGCCGTGCAGAACACGTTCTTGTACTTGCTCGTCTCAATATAGATGATGTCATCCGCCTTTATCTTCCCCGCTGCTTCCAGCCCGTCCATACCATCCACGTTGATATCGAGGAACACGATGCCGCATTTCCCTCAATTCTGTGTTTTTCTCCACTATAAATTATATCGGATTATGGGGCATCCTATCAAATTCCATTGCACGAAACTCCCATAAATTGCACGAAATGACTATAAGCAATTCGGGACACACTGGCAAACATGCACACCCATGGAATTATTTTTGCATACATGGTATAATTGTCCCATTGAATTGCGGAGGTGCTACCATGAATTTTTCAATCTTATCAGATTGCCATAAGAAATTGCAGGATATTCTCGTAATCGGAAAAACCATAGAACGGGATGGCCGGAAATACCACATTCTTGGTATGACCTTATCCGATGGAGTGAAACTCTATATCATCGAGCCATACGATAAGCGGGAACCCATAAACAGAAAAGGCATCCTCAACCACAGACGGAGATTGAAAGAATATGAAGGACGAAGCTGCTGTTATTTACATTGCAGTGAATTTTATCTTGGTGATGAAAAACTACAGGTACAGAGCGGCATGAGCGGTTCCTTAGAATACTCCTTAGAGGATTATGGAACAATCCAACTCTTTCTCGACATGATGAGCGCCGGATGGACGGTTCCCGAATGGCTTAAAGATACTGATTGGGCTGACCTACAGATGGTGACGCTGAATATAACCAATATGGAAAAACTGCCCGACTATTCGCCGGATATGCCTATAGCCATAACCCACAGCCCAGACTCCACTCAGCACATACTTGAAAAGACAGTCACTCTGAATGTAGGAAAAAGCCGCTCATTTTGTTTCACGGATAATTATGGGGATAATGTGCAATGCCACATCAATAATGTAATGCTA